>CETQ01278680.1_pt1 | contig 12068 bp, 11 predicted proteins | sample 531261 | NCBI WGS metagenome assembly CETQ01 (sample SAMEA2622376, study PRJEB7988) | marine metagenome | biome: marine biome (ENVO:00000447); feature: surface water layer (ENVO:00002042); material: "saline water (ENVO:00002010), including plankton (ENVO:xxxxxxxx)" | depth 5 m
TTTTTTTTGTGCTGGATCTAATAACTGTGCCCAATGATGCGTGTTACCAAGGTGGTGAAGCGCGGCATGGCGCCTGTAAAGTGCCCAAACCTGTCTCGGCTGCCGTTGGTAAACGTCGGTGCTTACACGCCGTCGGACGTTCCATGGGACGATCGCACTGAATTGGTGGTGGGCGGGTGTCGTCCCGACGAGCACGACACTCAGATGACAAAGTGCTACGGTGACTGGAGCGCGGCCATGCTCGGACACGTTCTTGAAAACCCGCAGGCAAACACGATCGTTCTACTTTCAGTGGGAGCGGGCGTGTTGGAGCTGCGCACCCTCAAGACGATTTTTAAGTTGCTCGGTGACGGCACCACCGAAGTTCCCATCGACAAGGTGGTGCTCATCGACCCGTTTTTACACCAGAATGACCCGTTCGAGGCTCGCATGGAAGCCGCAACGGTGGTTTCAGAGTACCGAGGGCACTTGGGTTCAGAAGTGGACGTGGAATACCACATCGGGCCCAATGCCTACACGGACGCGATCGCGGGCCTTCATTTTGACAAGACGCGCGTCGTGGCCGTCGTTGGAGCACTCAACATGTCGTTTGGCCTGTTGAGCTCACATCGCTCTAACCTTCGTGGGCACCTTGCGCCCCGCAACCTCGTGAGTGAGGCCATGCGGCGGAACCCCAACCTCTACGTGGTGCAGTCCTTTCTAGACTCTGGCGTCGCCACGGTGCGCGACGAAGAGACGGCAGAAGCGTTCCTCGCGCGCGAGCGCAAGAAGACCCAACTTTACGAGCGCATAGCTAATGGGGGGCCGGTCACGGCCGAGGAACGCATAGAGCGTCTCAACCTATTAGATGGATTTTAAAATCATTTTTTTCAGACACCGTGTCACGCACACACACACACACATCTGTGTGCACGCTTTCCGTTTACAAAATCTGTGCTACGCGGGCCCCGCCGCCCCCGACGGCCCCGCTGCTCCCGGTGCCGCCGCCGCCGCCGCCGCAGGAATGGTGTGCGCGATGTTGTTTTGGTACCACGCGCGCAGCCACCCAAGTTGCTGTTTTGCTCTGGCGGCGCGGTTTTGGTGCGGCAGTTTCCGGTACCTAGACGCAGCACCAAGCACGTGCGTGCCTTTGTATCGGACAACCCATGGGCCATATGGTAAATCATCAGTTTTTTGGCTTTCGTCGCGTTCCATGTATGACTCCCCCAAGAGGCGATTTTGGATGACTTGGCCGATGCTGGTACCGTCTCTGCCTTGCATATTCCACTTGTCGGCATAAACTTTCATCTCGGTGGCAAGGTCGCGCCAAGCGTCAATCAATGTTCTCCCTGAAAGTTGGGGGTGACGGTCCGTGAACTGCCAAAGGTACAAATCTTGCGTGCCATCTCTTGTGGGGTGTGTCTTTGCAAAGTATTCCACACAGTCCTCGTTCAAGTACTCCGCGCTGTCCTCTAACTGAAAGTAGTTGAGAAACACCGCGACGACTTGAAAGTGGTCGTGCCTTTTTTGCTCAACCGTGTATTTTCGAGGCTTGCTCAAACGGTTTGCGTGGTTCCAGCGCTTTTTGATTTCTGTATGGAGCTGGTTGTACTCTTCTATCATCCAGCGTGGTGGCCACAACCTTGGCGGTGGCTCTTCCATTCTGGAAGTCTTACGGGGTCGCCTTCGTCTGCGCCGATGAGTTGCAAGCTTTGCACGTGGGGAACGCGGGTGATGAAACGGGTTTCACCGCTTCCACCTTCTTTTAGTTCCACGCGCAGGGCTTATATGGGCATGGCTTTGATTTCCACGTGGGCGACCAGAAGCTGTTGCCGCTGCCGTGCATGGAATAGACCCGAGCGTGTGCGCATCCATGCGCGCCTCGCGTTGAAACACGACTAGTCCCGCCGCCGCTTCCAGCGTGGCAGGATCCTTTCCAAACAGTTGCTTCAGCGCACACGGCTTGTGGTGCGTGAGAATGTCGCGCGCCTCCTTCACTTCAAGCCACGTAAACGGATGCATGCGCAGGTGCAACGCGAGGCCTTTGGCTATGTGTATGTGGCCAAGTCGCCCCCCCGACTTATTGCATACCCACTCCTGGGTGCGCGTCGGATTGAGTGCGACGCAGAGTGCCGTCTTCAACGTGTGCACCTGGCGATGCGCGCGCAGTTGCTGATCGACCCATTCGGAAATGGTCGTAGCAAAGATGGGCATGGAGAGGGCCAGTCTGTGTGCGTTTTTGCGCTGCTCAATAGGAATGGCAGCGATGGAATGCAGCACGGCCGTCGCAGTTGCTCGCGCGTGCGATTTCTCGACTGGTAGCGGTGGTGGATCGTGTGCGTTAAAGTGTGCTATGGCGTGACACTGTTCTGTGGGCGTGAGTGGCGACTCGCTGTCCGACTCGTCAGTATCGGATGCGTCTGCGCGTACAAGCTCGATTCCGTTCCAGACGAGTGCCAGTGCTCCGCGTATGTGTGCGTTTGTGTGAGTGTGTGTGTGTGTGTTCGGGGCGCGCGTTCGTAGGCACTTTGTAAGTTGCAATGTTGGCTCAACGCGTGGGTCACTGGAACCCTCTATATAAAAAGAATACGCAGCCTTGCAAATTGTAATACGGTAAGACGAGCACGTGCACCCATGTGGAACGCGCTGCCGTTGGAGTTGCAAAATGTCATCATCGCGCTCATCTACTCACCCGACGCGTCTAACTATCTGGAACCGCGCCTCATGAGCCACGTGCCCAGCAAGCAGTTCTTGCTTGCCGATGGGTGCCTGGAACTGCGCCGCCGTCTCGGATGCGTCGCGCGCGGCCGTGCACTGGCAATGAACGTCATGCCGCGCAAAATGATACACGCGTTTGTGGAGGGAGTGACGCGCATCGCAATTGACATCACGCGCCTCCGCGTGGCGCTTCCGTCGTGCTTGGCCCTATCAATCGGCACCAAGCTGCGATTGCTTGTTACTGTGCCGGGCAATTCCCTCCTCATGTGGGCCGCGCTCGGGTATTCCCCGTCGGAATTTCACTGTTCGGTTGCTGCGAAAGCCATTCTCGACGCCAAACTGAAGCGCGAGGAACAGACGCGCGTCATCAGGCTTCTGCACATCATGTTCTGCCACCTGCACTCGGTGCCCGTAAAAGTGCGCCGTCGGCAAGTAGAGTACTTGGAGGTCGGTGTGGTGCTGGGCACCAGGATATCCCGCGGGCGCTAGTAACGATGGGAGACAGATATGAACAACCAGGGCGCGCGCTGGTAAAAGAACACCAATGTTATATGCATCTTCCATTCCTAAACCTTTCCATTGGTGAAGCGCCACCCACACTAAAAGAGTCGGCAACGCAGCTGTGGCTGCGTGCCGTCGGCGAAAGGCCCGACCTGCCTTCGTGGAAGAACGTGCGGCACCGCAAGCACGCGTGGCTACACAGCCTTGCTGTTAAGGCTGACGGGTACCGCTCCGCGTACGAGGAGCTGCCTGCCGAGGAGCTCATGGAGCAAAACCGGTACAGTGTGGAGCACGTGGTGCCCCGCTCCAAGATTGACGACGCCTCCGACTTGGAGTCCGACCCCTTCAACTGGATCCTTGCATCGCGTCGGGCCAATTCGGAGCGGTCAAACCTTCCGCTGAAGCTGTGGCTGAACGAGCCGGGAAAGCCCGAGCCCAACGGAGCCTTTGAGATGATAGACGGCCAGCTTCACTACCTGCCGCCAGCAGACCAGCGCGCTCGACTTTCCCGGAAATGGCTGTACGCACATGCCACCTATCCACACGACGTCACTACGCCGTCGGTGGCGCAGCTGCGTAATCTAGGTAAAATTGTTTCGTTGGCGCGCAAAACGCCTATCCAAAAGGCCGAGCGACAGGTGGCAATCGCACTTCACGATTTATTAGGATATTCCAACCCGCTTCTCACAAACGACGCCCAAAAGCTATACACTGCCATCGACTGGTACGAACTGCTGGGTGAGGTGGAGCCGATCTGAGTGTCTAACGGTTCTTGGGACGGATTTCCCACCGCGTGCAGAGGGCTTCGCGGATCTTGTTCATGCGCGTGCTCGTGACCGGTGCCGTGGACTTGGGAGTGTACTCGGTGGGCTTGCGTAGCACGGCGCATGCCTTAGCCTTGGTTTTGTCGGCCGTTTCGCCGGATAGCTTCTCCTTTCCCTCGCTGTTGCCCATGGGTAGCACCTTGATAACAAGATTGAGCATGTCCTCCTTCTCCTTACCCTTGAGATGCAGCGCCACGGCGATGCCTTCGTACCGCTGCTCCGTGTGCACGCTGCTGTCAGCCTGCGTGGAGCCGCACGTAGGCTTGCACTTGACGCCCTGAACGCCGTATCCCACAGTGTAGCCGCGACGGGTGCTACCGCCTGTGAGCAGCTTGAGTAGCTGACGCGTCTCCTCGCGTGTCTGGGTCGTGTTCATGGTGACGCTGCTCTTGCCGGTCGGTGCCGACGCGTAGTACAGGCGCTGCCCCCCGTCTTTGCTGTGCTTCTTAGTGGCGGCCGCAAGCGCCTCTCCAAACCCGTCCACCGTGAAGAGCTCCTTGTACTTGGCATTGTGCCGGATACGTAAGATGGGCTTGTTGTTGGCGTCGCGCGGCTCGCCGTCTGCGCGCCAGTGGAAGATGCACATGAGCATATAAGCGGCATCAGCGGCCTTAGGGCAGCCTGTCTCCATCAAACGCATGCCCCAGGGAATCCAGCGTTCGGGTTCGAGCGTGTCGTCGAAGATGTGCGCGAGCAGCTGCGTCTCGACGTAGTTGCGCGGAATGCTAGCCATCTGGTTCACAAAGGATTGCGCTGGCTGGAATTTGAAAGGAAAGGTGGCACTGTCGACGATGGCCATGGCCGTGGCGATGAAGCGCTTCTCGCGCTCCTGCACAAACTGCGAGTTGAGCACAAACCAGTGGAAAAGCGCGGTGATCTGCTCCTTGGTGAAGGTGGCCTCACCCTCCTCGTCGCGGATCACGTAGAGCCAGCGCAGCAGGAGCAGGTTGTCTATGAGAAGGATGGACTGGTTCATGCGGTCAGTGCCGAGCATCAGCTGCTTACGCGGCGCGCCGCGGTTGCCGTCCTCGTCTATCTTCCCCGAGTAGCGCCACGCCTCGTAGTCGCCGCACGTGAGCTTGTTCTGTGAGATCATGCACCGCAACCGGCGGCACACGCTCGTGCGCGCGATCACCTTGTCGTAGTTGCCCTCGACAAGGCTCTGAGCCATATCGTGCAGGTTACGCAGCGCCCCCTCCTCGCCCTCGACGGTGTACGCCACATTGAAGACCTCGCTTGGTAGCTGAAGGTCGTGCGCCGAGCGCACGCCGCAGCCGAAGCACGTGTAGTTGACTGGCGGCGTACCTCGCGTGACCACCACAGGCGCCACGACGGCGTCCACCTTACGATCGTCGGCGATCTCGCACACTTGCTGCTCCTGTTCCCAGTTCAGCGCGGTCTCCCTTTCCCATTGCATCTCCATATCCTCCTCAAACTGGTGGCTGAGTCCCACGTCGCCGAGGGAGCTGCTGGCATCGTTGGTGGAGGCCATGGAATTCATGTAACTCTCTATGGCATCGTCGATCTCTTCCTGGATGCGACGCGGATCGGTAACATCGGCGTCAGTCATGGTGACATCGGCACCAGCGGCCTCGGTGGTGCCGGTAACTCCCACAGGTTGGCACAGCGGCGCTGCCAGGAAATGACGCCCGCCTGCTGCCACCTTGAGTATATCGACCTTGAGTTGTGCTACGTCGGGTGCCATAGGCAACTTCCATCGCAACTCATTTGCTGCCTTCGCTTCCTTGGTCATCTGGGCCTGGGTCTTTTGTTTGGTCGGTTCCATTTGTGCAGCGGGTTTTCGGGCGATCTTAGCGCAGGACCAGCCTTGTCACTAGTGACGGACACATGAGTAGCAAGCTTGAGAATCTGCTGGCAAGTGTGACGATTCCATGCCAAAACTGAGCGAGCTCACCAAAATGGAACGCACCGAGACGTGCCGTTCCATTGCACGCGCGGCGCACGACGTCCTTTCAAAGAAGGTGGACGCCGACGGCGTTCCCGAGGGTGGCACCTTTGACGCGCGCATGTTCAAGAAGTGCTCCGAGCTTGGCATCATCGAGGATAACGAGTTCTACGGCAATTCCTTCTCTAAGGAGCGCATCGAGGTGCTCAAGGGCTTCCAGGAGACCTACGACCAGGCCCTCGAACTTGCCAGGGTCTACGACGAGGCCCTCGCCGACATGGCCTGCCTGGTAGGCGACTTTGCAATGCCCTCGCACACGCTTGTGCGCATGTGGTGCGTCTCGCGCTTCGTCGGGGTGCTGCTGGTCGCCGACGGTCCCTTTTCCGACCTGCGCGTGGCGCCAGCGGTTGTTGACGACGACGGTGACGACGACGACAATGACGACAACGACGACAGCGACGAAGAACGCGACTCGGACGACGAGGACAACGACAGCATCGTCGCGAGCACCAGCGACGAGGAAGAAGACGAGGAAGATGAGGCGGAGGAGGAGGAGGAGGAGGGGGAGGAGGAGGAAGAGTGTGGCGATATTGAAGAGGTGCAGCCGGAAGACGCCGAGGAGCCGGAAGGTCCGCGCCGTTCCAAGAAGCAGCGTGTTGTGCAGGAAGAGAAGCCAGTGAGCGACACGAGTGACGACGACGACTAGTGGGAATTGCCGCGCGCTAGTGCGCCATCACGGAGCCGGGGATCTGTTGGGGTGTGTTCCATACGCGTTCCATTTGTTTAAGAAGATGCCCCGCGTGCTTCTCACATCTATTCCCTTTGCACCGTGCGCGTCAAGCAGACCACCAATCCCACACCGTGCAGCCGCATCGCGCGACGCAATAATACACACAACACACGAGATGTCTACCTACGCCACCGGCGACCCCTCCGACTCCCTGGAACCCACAGATATTCCACGCTCACAAGCGTTGCCCGTTCCACCAGTCCCCCCGCCGCCATCTCCGATCAAGCTTACAACGCAGCAACTGTACGTGCTCGAGACGCGCATTGCCGCTTTGCACCGACGATGCGTCAACCGCCTCGCGCAAGCGCGAGGCGAACCGGTTCTGGCCATACCTCTCAAGCGAATACGCTCTTTGCCAGAGCTTCGGCCTCGTCGCGCCGCTTCTTCTCAGCAAAGTAGTCGCTCACGGTCGGCTTCGCCGCGCAAGCCTGCGGTATCGAGGGCGGCGTCTTCGGAGGCTTCCGGGACTTCGGAGGCGGGGGCATCGGAAACGGGGTGTCCGGTTTTGCCGCACTAGCCAAGGTCTGCTTGTGCTTCTCACGAAAGCGAAAGCTCGGGCCAGTCTCACCCACGATCATGATGCTCGACTTGGCCCACGCCAAGGCATTTGCGCTCACGTCGCAATCATTCTTCCTCTCGCATTCGTCGAGCGTCTCCGTGCATAGCAGCTTTATGTCTTGCATGTCGCGCTCGTACCCGTTCATCATTAGATCAAATTCCTCCGTTGTCATTTCACCGGATTGGACCGCCTCCGGGCACCGAGGAGTGGCCCTGCTCTTGGTCGGCGCTGAGAGCGCACCCGATGAGTAGAGTTGCCAGTGGCGCTTGCACGCAAAAGGCGTGCGGGCCCCGACCATGGTCGCAATTCTCGTCCACGAGCTGGCGGTGAGGGGCACCATACGCGAGAAGCGACTGAGCATGCGATGCTCCTCCTCGCGCACCGCCTCGAGCAGTCGCATCTCCTCGGCGCACGACCAACGCGAACAATGCTTTAGGTTCGTTGGCGCGCGTGCGACCGAGGCGTTGCGACGCTGAAGCTCGAGAAGGAGCGTCGCCGTATCGAGGCGTGCCACCGCGTCCTTTGCCTCCGAGTTGTCCGTGATCGTGGCAAGCACCGGCGCTTCCTTCAATGCGGCGCGTTTGGCACCTCCGAGACAGGAAATGTAGCGATTCTTGATGGCATTGTCCGTGCGGCCAGGCATGAGCGTTGCAATTTTCGCCCACTTGTGACCATACTCCAACACGCCCGACTGGATGGCGAGGTCCTCGGAGGCACTGAAAGGGTTGCGGTTGACGCCCGGATCGAGGTAATTTGTCCACCTCTCGCGGCACTGCTTGCCGGTGCGTCCGGGCAGGCCCATAGCGACAAGGCTCCATTTGCCCGTACCGATCGCCTCTACCGACTCGGCGAGAATCTGATCTTCCACGACCCCCCAAGGAACACGCAAACCGCGACGCGGTCCAGTCTCGCACTCTTGAAAGGCTTCGAAGATGTTGCTGTTCTCCGCGATGGTGCCGAGTTCAATCTGAGACGCAACCGCGCGCTGCTTCTTGCGCGTGCGCGCGATGGGTTTGCAGACAGGTACGTCCACCACGTACTCGGCACCGAGTGCCGGTTTGCGCACGCGAGTGCCGCGCTTGCGCATGGTGCGCGATGTGAATGCCAGAGGTTTATAAGTTGCAAGGCCGTGTAAAAAAACTGCGGTAGTGCGCCGATGGCGGGTGCCACTAGTGCCACACACACACACACACAAACACACACACACATTAACGTGTTTTAATTAATATACCCTTTGACCGAGCAACGACGCGCGCAAGCGCGCGAGTCGAACCGCTCGTTGTTCGTGTCCGGCCGACCAGTCCACGCGACACACGCGTGGAAGTTGCCATTCAGTAACGCTTTCCGGACCGGTGCAAATGCACTCGCTGCAGTAATCGCTTGAGCTCGAAGACTTCGTGCTCTCGCCTGAGGAGGTTCCGCACACTTCCTCAACTTCCTCCTCCTCCTCTTCCCCGCGCTCCAACTCGACGGTAGATGTCGCGTAAGCACCGGGGCAATCAAATGTGTCCATGTCGATGCGCTCCTCGCGCAGAAGCTCACGCGCAAGCGCGTGAGCTCCGCACATTACTGCGAGCTCCTGCGTCTTGTTGATGCACAGCCAGATCTGGCAACCAGCACACTTGTACTTGAACCCATTGCATGCGTGCCCACAGAGCGCATGAGGCTGCACTCCGACAGCGACGCATCGGAAGCACGTCGAGTGTCCCAGGGAGCACATGAGCGTGCTGTCAAACACGTTCTCTTGCACGGTTCCACACGCGACGCAGGCATCATCTTCTTTTTCTGCAGCACCCGGGTTCTTAGGGTGCCACGCGCGTCGGCTAGACGGATGCAGCTTTGTCGTGCGTCGTTTCGCGTGACTTCTGCCGCGCGTCATGAGACACACACAAACACAAACTTAAACACGCAGATTCCCACGCGCCCTTATTGGAATGCTCACCGTGCAAACCAACAGTTGCAAGGCCACTAACGGCGCCTACGCCACCCTCTTGTCATTCACCAGTCCCCGCTCGACCAAATCGCGTTCGTAAAGTTTTTTAAGCTTGTTGATGCTCGTGACAAACTTGCCCGCCTTGGACATGCACGCCTTGTGCTGGCGGTATTCCTGGGGTGTTGAGAAGCGGCCAGGCCACAACTTCATGCACATCCAGTGCTTGCGGTCCCGAGCGTGCGTGTTCTCAAACTTTCGCGACTTCATGTAAGACAAGAAGGAGACGAGACACCCCTCCTTCCACGGTGGGTCGACCATGCTGAACACGAGCATCGCGTCGCGGGCCTGGTAGCCGCTTACCGACAGCTCCTGACTAGTGGGCTGCTCTCCGGGTGCCAACTTGAGGCCAGCGATTGCGCGCTTCACGTCGTCAAGGCACTTCCAACCCTTGCGCTTAAAGAGCGGCATCTGTGCGTACGGCAGCGCCGCAGTGCGGCACGTCGGCAGACCCGCACGCAGAGACCCCTTGCGTGCCTTTCCGCGCTTGCCAGGGCCCTTTCCTTTGTCGTTGCGGTTGTCGTCGCTCTTGTCGCTGCCATCCTTGTTGTTTGGCAGCGCCTTTTTGAACACCTCCGCTGCCTCGGCCAGGTCTGCATCCCTGGATTGCTCGCGCTGCAGCGCCGTCACTTGTTTCTCGAGCTCGGACATCTCCTTCACGGCTGCGCTCGCCATCGCGCGCGCTTCGTCGCGCTCGTTGTGCAGTTCGTCGATGCGTTCCATCATCCACCGCTCGCGGTCGTCCGCTTCCATCCGTAGGCGCGCCACATCCTCGTGGGAATACATGTTCCATCAAGTGCGCTTTTCTCACGCTACAACTCGCAAACTCAGACTTCCATTTTACGAATTCCATTTGTTTACCACGCCGTCTATCCATCGGCACCCATGCCACTGACCGCACTCCACTTTTTGCTGGGCACGATCATGCGCCAGAGCTAAGGGTTTAGAATTACACCGTTTAGTCATAGTCGTAGTCATCCTGGTCGCTGGAGCTTGCGGCGTTTTCCTCCTCCACGTCCTCCTCCTCCTCCGTGTACTCATCGCTCGAGGACGCATCGGGGGCGGGGGCGTTGTGATGCTCCGGGTCCGCCTGCTGCATGCAAAAGCGCTCCCACTTGGTCCTGGCCTGGCGGTACTCGATGGCCTTGCGAAAGTATTCGTGATCCTCCCTGTTCTCCTGGTGCTTCGCGTCCGTCTCGACGTGCTTGATGCAGCACCAGTAGGACTTGTTCGCGATCCACTGCGCAAACTTGACGAGCGCGGACCTCGAAAAAAAGTTGTTTTGGATCTTCAGCCGCTTCAGCGATGTCATCCACCGGGCGGAGTTCATGAAGCTGTACAGCGCCTCCTTGCCGAGGTCGTTGGAGCTCAGGTCCAGGAACTTGAGGCGGTTGCCGAGCCCACCGTGCGGCGTGAAGAGGTCCACCATGCGCTGGAACCGCTCCGTGCCCATCTGCGTCTGGCTCAGATCCAACCAGGTCAGGCTTTGCATGCCGCCCTTCTTGACGACCGAGACGAGGTGCGTGATGCACGCGTCGTCGAACCGGTTGCTCGAGAGGCACAGGGCCTCGAGCTTCGACGGGTCGACGCCGTCCTTCTTGCCCAAGAAGCCGAAGAGGCCGTACGACGCCGACGTGAACGTCCCGGACAGGTGCAGGCCCTTGAGCGACGGCTTCAGCCGCGTCAATCGGTGGGCGATGCACTGCGCACCCGCGTCGTCGAGATAGACGCCGTTCAGGTTTGCGTCGACCAAACTCGAGAATCGACTGTCGGTCAGCTGCGCCAGGGCGCGCTTCAGGTAGCAGCCAGCCAAGACCCTCCAGGACATGGGCGTCAGCTGGCGCTGCTCCTCGTACGTGATGCCTTGGGGCCAGGAAAACCCCACGTTCTCGGTGCAGATCCGTTTCCTGTACAATGATGAGTTGGCGGGAACCACGTCGATGAATGCTCTGTACAGCGTGGCAATCGCGCGCCCGAGGAAAAAAGCAGCAGTTGTGCCCATCGAGTCGCACCAGCCCCAGCTCGCGTTGCTGGTATACATCGTGCCAAAGTCGCCGCGCGTGTCGTGCTCCTGGTATCGCAGCCATTTGGCGAGCTCGATCTGGATCCCGCCCCAACCCTCCGCTTCCACCGACTGCATGCGTATGACGACGCCCGGATGGATCTGCCTCACCAGGGGGCCGGCCACAAAGGCCGCGTTGGCGTCGGTGCAGTCGACGGGGCGCAGGACCAAAGGCTTGGGTAGCTTGTAAAAGGCGAGGATCTTGGCGTGCCATAAGCTGCACGTGCACGCCAGCACACGCAGCGCGGCGAGCGGCACCTCGGCGGACGTCATGGCGTCGGCGAGCGACTCGCAAATCACCAGCTCTCGGAAGCGCGACGTGTTCTGCTGCGCCGCAATCTCCTTGTCCTGTTTGCGCGCCATCGTGCGATGCCAATCCTCGTCAAAGGCGCTGTGATAGAAGAAGTACTCGCCGGATTCCATTGCGGCGCGTGTGCGCGTATGTGGATGTGTGGATGTTAGTGGTGTACAGTGATGCGCACTTCACCAGTTGCACAACTGATTCCACTACAATTCCATTCCGTAATCCCTCACCAACGGCAAAATGGACAATGCACCTATGGTCACCCGTCTATGGTCATGCCTATGGTCACACCTATGGTCACTGCGGAATGCTATGGTCACACCTATGGTCACCTATGGTCATCTATGGTCACCCATGGTCACCTATGGTCACCTATAGTTACGTGTAATCGGGGACACCGATTACTTTCTACAGAAAGGGGATCACTACTTTTCG
>CETQ01019880.1_pt1 | contig 11918 bp, 10 predicted proteins | sample 531261 | NCBI WGS metagenome assembly CETQ01 (sample SAMEA2622376, study PRJEB7988) | marine metagenome | biome: marine biome (ENVO:00000447); feature: surface water layer (ENVO:00002042); material: "saline water (ENVO:00002010), including plankton (ENVO:xxxxxxxx)" | depth 5 m
ATGTTGCTCTAGATTGTTCTTTATTCATATATGAAGGTTCGGTAATGGTATTTTTTGTATTTATAATTAAATGTCTCAAAATGTGATCATTGAATTTGATTAATTCATTTAACTCATCAATTGTTGCTTTATCACCTGTAAAGTTCATTAATATATATCGTGCTTTGTTCTCATTGTTAATGTCATATGCCATTTTCAAAGAGCCCCAATCTTCATACCGATCAATAGAGCCATTTTTTTCAGTTATGACTGATTTAAATTTATCAATTGTTTGATTTGTAAGAGAATCCTCGCCTACAGAAAACATTAATACTAATTCATAATTCTTCATATTTTTACCTAGGGCAATACTACAGTACTCAATAGTATTTTTCAAATATTGACTGCATTATTTACCTATATTTAGCTATCTCGTAGAGTATAATTCCACAGGCAACAGAAATGTTAAGGCAATCAACCGTCCCTTTGATAGGAATTGAGAAAAGGTTATCGCATGAGCTTTTTAAAGCTCTAGAGATACCTGTATCCTCTGAGCCCATAATCACACAAATAGCATCGCAATTAGATTCATTTAATTTAAGATAATGAGTTGTAGCTCTGTGGTCAGTTCCAATTACTCTAATATTATTATTTTTTAGTTTTTTTACTATTCCATTTAAATCATTTGATTCAAAAATATATAATCCTGATGTGCCACCACAAGATGCTTTGTGCACTGCTGGTGAAATGGGTGATGAGTTTGATTTTCTTTTTATTATCAAATCACACCCAACAGCGTTTGCAGTCCTAATACATGCTCCTAGATTTCCTGGGTCTTGAATTTGATCAAGTATTAGAATGAATGGAGCTCTGTTTAATATCAAGAAGTTATCTAAGTCAAATACTGACAAATCAGAATCTTCTATTTCACAAACAACACCTTGATGTTTTGGTGTATCACAAAGTAATGTTAGTTTATCTGTATCTACTTCTTCAGTTAATATTCCTGACTCAAGGGATTTTTTATAGAGCAGCGATAGGTTTTTACTAGAAATATTTTTTTTAAAATAAATTTTTTTTATTTTATTTTCATCAGCGCTAATAATGTTTGAAATAGCATGGATACCAAATATAAATCTGGTTATTTTCTTATCCATTAAGTATATTTATCTTTTGTATAATTTCATCTCTCGCTGGACCTGTAGAAATTATATCAACTGATATATTAGCAAGCCTCTCTATCGTTTCTATGTATGCTTTTGCATTCAAAGGGAGCTTGTTATAATCTGTAATTCCAACAGTTGATGATTTCCATCCTGGTAGTGTTATGAATTCTAAGTTATCAACTTCAAATGTTTCATAGTTAATCTCGCCGTAATCAACACATATAGAAACTTCATCAAATTCATCAAGAACATCAATCTTGGTAAGAGCAATACCGGATAAATTATTAAGTCTAATAGATTTTTTCAATACTTTTAAATCAAGCCACCCACATCTTCTTGTTCTTCCTGTTGTAGCACCTATTTCCCCGCCTATCTGTCCAATTCTTTCACCTGTCTCGTTATTTAGTTCTGATGGAAAAGGGCCATGTCCTACCCTAGTAGAATATGCTTTTGTTATACCCAAGCCGTATTTTATTAAGGACATATTTACACCTGTACCTGAAACAACTCCAGATAATGTAGTATTTGATGAAGTTACGTAAGGAAAAGTACCATGATCTATGTCTAGCATTGTGCCCTGTGCACCCTCAAAGACGACACCACCTTTTTTACATAAATCATTAATATATTCATCAGTATTGATTACATACTTTGATATTTTTTGGTATTTCTTAATTATGTCATTTGCAGCTGATTTAATATCAATGATGTCTTCTTTGAAATAATCTTTAAGAAGAAAATTATGATAGTCCATCAAATCCTGAAGTTTCTTTAGGAAAATATTTTCATTACGTAAATCGATAAATCTTATGCCCTTTCTTGATGCTTTATCCTCATAGCATGGACCAATCCCTCTACCTGTAGTACCAATTGATTTTTTACCTAGCTTTCTTTCCCTTGCCTGGTCTAGAGCAATATGAGTTGGTAATATCAAATGACAATTTTGACTAATAAAAAGCTTAGATTCTAAAGTGATATCATTTTCCTCAAGATCACTTATTTCTGACAGCAAAGCATCTATAGAAACAACAACGCCATTGCCTATTACAGATTTTACATTATCACGAAGAATACCTGATGGAATTAAGTGTAAAACAAATTTTTTACCATTTATTACCAGTGTATGGCCGGCATTATGCCCACCTTGAAATCTAACACATGCATGAGCTGTTTCAGACAATACATCGACAACCTTACCCTTACCTTCATCACCCCAGTGAGTTCCAATTAAAAAAATATTATTTTTCATAAACTGTTACAATATCTTTCAAATCAATACTAAAACCAGTAGCAGTTCTAGCTTTACCATTGCTTGATGTATAAGATACGTACCTACCCCCTAAAGCAATTGGTTTTCTAAAATCTTCAATATAAAAAGCATAATTGAAACTTTTTTCATAATCCATAGACCTAAATGAGCAAATATCTATAATTATTTCTACATTTTTTAATGACTTAATATCTTTAATGATACTTGTTAAAAGCTTTATATTCTCAGTTGAATTATATTTAAATTTTTTACAAAAAATATTTATGTCTTTTATAAGTGACGTGGGACCATCGAAAGCCATTAAATCTTTGAGCTCATCAAATTTTGTTTTGCTTAGCTTATTTGTTTTAAAAAATTCCTGAATTTCACTAATAGACTTAAGATTAATTAACTTTATTAGTTCATCTTTATCTGATTTGGAAAGCATTAAAGAATCTAAATAATAATTAATAAAAAACGAATCATTCAATTCTATAGTAATTTTTTTTGATTTTGATAAAGATATTATTTCGTAACACATCTTTATTAAAGTAACATCGACGTTTTTTGATATTTTTCCAAAATGCTCTGCACCTACCTGATATGGGTTATTTCTATCAAAGGGCGACTTTGTTTCTCTATATATATCACCCATATATGAGTATTTATTTGATGAATTCTGTTGATTAGATTGATAATCCAGTCTTGAAATTTGTGGAGTGATATCTGCTCTTACTCCAAGATCTTTACGATTTGAAAGTGAGATATTTAGATTTTTATGGTTATCTTGATTTAGATTATTAAGATTATCAATGGAGTCAATGACTGGTGTAATCACAAACTCATATTTATATTTTTTAAATATTTTTATAATAGAGGATTTAAGTTTTTCGAATAAATTAGCATCAGTACCTGTATAATATTCTATTCCATCAGGTATAAGAAACTTTTTTGTAGTCATATTAAAAAACCAAATAATAAATCATTAACCCAGTGATAATACATGCTAGCCCAAGTATTCTCAATGATTTATCATCCATATCGATTATTAATGAGAGCATTTTTTTAAATTTACTTGGATATACTAAAGGTACAATTCCTTCAATGATAAGAATAAAGGCAAAAACTAAGGCAACTATTTCTATGCTATCTATTTGTTGTTACCGTCAGTATCATTGAAATACTTAAAAAAGTCAGAATCAGGTTTAAGTAAAATCATGTTACTTTTATCATCAAATGTTGACTTGTAAGCTTCCAAACTTCTATAGAATGAATAAAATTTAGGATTTACCGAATACGCATCAGCATATATTTGTGTTGATTGAGCATCGCCTTCACCCTTAATCTCTTGAGATTCTTTATATGCCTCGGCTATAATTGTTTCAGATTCACGTTCCGCAAGAGAAGTTATACCCTTAGCCTCCTCTTTACCTTTAGACCTGAATGATTTTGCAACAGTTGCACGCTCCTTAACCATTCTAGCATAAACAGAATTACTAACCTCATCAGGTAAATCTACTTTTTTTAGACGAACATCTACAACTGTTATTCCAAGAGTTTGTGATAACTGGTTAGCTTCTTTTGTAACCTTAGTCATTATTTCAACCCTATCTCCAGATACAACATCATTAACTGTCCTTTTACTGAATTCACTTTTAGTTAAATCATTAACTATCTGAGATAATCTATTCACACCTATTCTTTCATCGCCTTTTGAAGATCTGTAAAAATTTCTTGGATCCGATATTCTCCACTTTACAAAGGAATCAACGATAACATTCTTCTTTTCACTAGTTAAAAATTGCTCAGGCTTTGAGTCCATAGTTAAAAGTCTAGAATCATATTTTTTAACATTATTAAGAAATGGAATCATAAAATATAATCCTGGCTCATCATATGACTCCACAATTTCACCTAGTCTAAACTTAATTACAACTTCTCTTTCGTCAACTATGAAAGTTGATGAAATTGCAATCAGGACAAATGCTAATAAAGCAGTAACTATATTTCTATTATTCATTGTATAAGTCTCTTTTTCTTGAATTAAAATTATTCTTATTATTATTAATTTGATTCATTATTGATGAGTCGTTATCTTGCTCTAAATTATTATCATAGGATTTTGATGGATTTCTTTTAATCAGTTGATCAAGAGGTAGGTACATCAGATTATTACCACCGTCAACGTCTATCATTATTTTACTGCTTTTTGATAGTACTGACTCTACAGCCTCTAGATATAACCTTTCTTTAGTAACTTCAGGTGCTTTTTTATATTCATTAAATAGCTGAGTAAATCTTGAAGCCTCCCCTTCAGCTGAATTTATAAGTTTGACTTTGTATGCGATTGCTTGCTCAATCATCTGTTTAGCCTTACCTCTAGCAAGAGGAATAATTTCATTACGATATGCTTCAGCTTCATTAATATATCTCTGCTCATCTTCTCTTGCTTTAATAGCATCAGAAAATGCATCTTGAACTTGCTCAGGTGGTTGAGCTTCAAGTATATTTAAAGTTTGTATATTTACTCCTGCACCATAACTGTCAAGGACTGACTGTAAAAGTTTCTTTGTATCAGCTGCAACACCAGTTCTACCTTCGGTTATTATATAGTCCATACTATTCTGGCCCATCACCTCTCTGATAGCGCTTTCTCCTGCTTGAGAAACTGTGATGTCTGGCTCTCTTAAATTAAATATGAAATCACTCGCATCTTTAATATCATATTGTATTGCAAAACTGATACTTACAATATTTTCATCCTCAGTAAGCATAACTGCTTTTTGTTGGACGGATCTTATTTTACTTACATCAACAATCTCTACGGATTGAATAAATCTTGGAACCCAGTGCGGGCCTGGCATTGTAATTTCATTAAAACTACCAAATTGAAGTACAACCCCTCTCTCTCCATCATTTACGATATAGATACCAGACAAAAGATAAATTACGACAATTATGGCAGAGAGAAAGCCAGCGCTTTTTTTTGATGAAGGTGGAATAGTATTATTTGATCCCAACAAGTCATCGATGGTTTTTTTAAAATCCTTAAATACCCCGTCAATACTAGAGTTATTCTTATCTCTTCCCCAAGGGTCTTTGTTACCGGGTTCATTCCATGCCATATTATTTTCTCCTTTTAAGATGATATACCATAGGAAACTAGTCATCAATTTATATTAATCTTATTTAATATAATTTATTTCAAATTACGAGCTATATACTCAGACAAGTTTATATAATCAAGTTTGCGATAAATAATAGGATAGCTAACTTTAAATTTATTCTTCCAAGTTATTTGTCTTTTTGCTAATTGTTGTGTAGATACTGTAATTGTGGTTAAAAGTTGATCTATACTAATTTTATTATCTATAAATTGTAAGGTTTCTTTATATCCAATTGCCTTCATTGATTGATTTTTTTCTGAAAGATTAAAATTTTTTTTCAATCCTTCTACTTCCTCTACAAGACCATCATTTAGCATTTTCTGAGACCTTTTTTTTAGACTTTCTTTAAGATACTCTCTATCAAAAACATCAATAAAAAGAATACTCACATTAAATTTTCTATCACTATAGAGCCCGTTAAAGCATTGTTTTATTGGTTTCTCTTTAGAAATTAGTCTCTCTAAAAGTTTTTCTATTCTATAAGAATCATGTTCATCAATTTTTTCTACCAATGTATCATTATAATCTTTAATTGATTTTAATATATGCTTGTTATTATATTTATTCTGAATAAATTTAATAAAATCTAAGTCGTCATCTGATAAATTATATTCGTGAGTAAGTCCATTTAAAAGTTGAAACACATACATCATAGAACCTCCAACAATCAATGGTATTTTATTTCTTCCTAAAATATTATGTATAGATTCTAAAGCGTCTGAACAGTAAGTTGATACATTATAGGATTCATTTGGCTCCAATTTATTGAAAAGAAAGTGCTGATAATTTTTCAGCTTTTCTTTTGATGGTTTAGCAGTTCCTATGTCTAGATGTTTATAAATAGAAAATAAATCTGCATTAATAATCTCAAATTCAAAATCATCTGCTAACTGATAAGATAATTTTGACTTTCCTGAACCCGTTGGTCCAAGTAAAATAAATATATTATTCATTAATGTATTTTATAGATATTATTCTATCTGTAATATTAGTATCAAAATTAATGATAATATCTGGTTTGACAATGCCTTTTGGAATAATTTCAGGCCATTCGATGAAATGTAAAGCATTGATATCTAGACTATTATAAAAGCCTATTTCGTCAAGTTCGCTAGAATGCTTAATTCTATATAAATCGTAATGATATACATCTGTACTATTAAATGAATATGTATTAACAATTCCAAATGTTGGACTTGTAGCTTCTTCAAATTTGTACTTTGAAGATAATAATTTTTTTATAAATGATGTTTTACCAGATCCTAGTTCACCTGTAAAAAATATAAGACATTTTTTTGATAGATAAGAATTCATTTTATTAAATATCAAATTATATTGATTTAGATTAGTTATAAGATAATTTTCTATAATCATAAATTAGTTAGCTCACTATATATTTTCGGAATCATTGATGGTAAATAATTTTTATTTTTAGAGTTTGTAAGCAAATAGTCAGAGGAATAAGAGTGATAAACAACACTTTTTATACATGCTTCAATGTTATCTCTTGATGATGACAACTCACTTAATAATATTCCTGATAATATGTCCCCCATTCCTGCCACAGCCATTCTATAATTACCGTCCATACAAGTATAGAAATTTTTTCCATCATAAATAATTGTTCCAGATCCCTTTAAGATTACGATACAATTGAACAACCTTTGAAGATCAGCTACAGATTTGTACCTATCAGCTTGAACATCTGCAGAGGAAATATTGAGAAGTTCTGCAGCTTCCCCTGGGTGTGGGGTAATTATTAATTTTTTAGAATATTTTTTATTTTTATCGAGATGAATCAGGCCTCCTGCATCAACTATGAGAGAATTCAAAGAATCTAAATTATCTAAAGCAATTTTTACAAATTCTTTACCTTTTAATAGAATTCCGGGACCAACTAATATGTTAGAAAAATTTTTTATACTTTTTGCAAACATAGAATGTGAAAATGATGATGATATTATCTCAGGGATGATTAGTGGTAATGAATGAGCATATTCAGGTTCGGTTATAACATGTAGATACTGACAACCAGTTTGCATTGCAGCATTACATGACATAATTAGTGCACCATGATACGGAGATTCTCCTGCAACGATACAGCTAATTCCATTAGATTTTTTATGACAAGAGTATTTATTTTTTTGTTCATAATCTTTAGTTTTAATATTATTTTGTGATGTACCATTGTAATTTTTATTAGCTGTTAGTAAAAAATGATCTGAGGTAAGATCATCGTTAATCAATTTTCCATAAGAAATAGTTTTCCATGTATCTCTTCCTTGGTTAGTAAATAGACCTTTTTTATAAGTCAAAAGTGTTATTAAAAAATCACAATTAATGCTTATTGGTAGTAAGGTGCCGGTTGATGAATCAAGGCCTGTGGGTATATCTACAGAAATCACCGAAGATTTAGATTGGTTGATAGCATTCACAAGATTAATATCAGTGCTATTAAGTTCGCGATTAAGACCATAGCCAAAAATGCAATCAACAATAAAATCAAAATTATTAAAGTTTATTTTTTCATCTATGATGATATCAAATAAATTATATTTAGATATATAATCTCGATGAGCATTTCTAGTCATAAGAACTTTTAAATTATAATCGTTATTATAAAGATTTCTTGCTACTAATAATCCATCTAATCCATTAAATCCAGGGCCGCATACAATTAATATTTTACTTTCAGTATCAACATAATTAATTATCTCTTTAGTAATAAATTCAGATGCTTTTTCTACGAGAGAATCTTCGATGTCTGAATTATAAGCGGATTCAATCTTCTTAATATCTTGATAATTTATATCAGGATGATAAAAAATCTTGGACATTATTAGTTAATTATTGTTTGAAAAAAATAATCGAAAGATGATTGTATTACTTGATTAAAGATGTTGTTTTCTTGGTTATATTTTTGAAGAGGTATATCCTTATATTTTTCATTATTTATATCATAAATAGAGGATATATCATCAATCAGTCCTAATGATTTTGCTTCAGTACCTGTATAGAATAGTCCTGAGTATATTAAATTATTTTTTGAATCAATTTTATTTTTTCTACTTTTTTTCAAATCATTTATAAATTGTAAATGAATTTGATCTGTCAATTTTTTTACGTGGTCATACTGTTGAGATGTCAGTTCATGAAAAGGGTCAAGAATCAATTTATTATCTCCAGAATAAATTGTTCTTGCCTTAATTCCTAATTTACTAAAAAGACTTCTTACATCGTAACTATCCAAACGAACACCAATAGAACCTACAATACTTGTTTCTGAGGCAACTATTTGATCAGCAGCCATTGCAATATAATATCCGCCAGAAGCGCCTACATCCTCAATGACAGCTATAACTTCTTTTTCTGATGCATCCTTTATTTTTATAATTTCATCAAATATAATTTTGGATTGTGTTGCGCTGCCTCCGCCACTGTTGACCTTAATGATGATTGCAGCTGAATTTTCATTCATACTGGCTTTTTTTAAAAGAGGAATAATTTTTTCTGCGCTAGCATCTGTATTGGAAGAAATAAGACCATTTATTTCAATTACAGCAAGATGGGAACTGTTGAAGTTAACATTTTTTGAAAAAGGTACTAAAAATAAAACTAAAACAAAAAAAACTACCAGAAGAGATCTAAATAGAATCTTATTTCTATAGTTTCGTTTTCTCTCAGCAATAAGCTCTGTGACTATCTCATTTAGTGCTTTATCATTTTCGCTCATTATTTTAATCCTCTAATTTAGATAATACTTCTTTTAAGTCATTAGGTAAATCTAATATGAACTCATATTTTTGTTTAAAATAGAAAGATAAATAATAAGAATGTAAAAATATCCTTTTGAGTCCAAGGAATTTATTTATTTCCTTAGAACTTTCAGTGTTATATTTTCTATCACCAACTATTGGATGTCCTATGGATGCAGCATGAACCCTAATTTGATGTGTTCTACCAGTTTCAATTTCAACCTCCACTAAAGAAAATAAATTAAATTGTTTTATCAAAGTTATTTTTGTGTAAGCATCATCTCCGCAAGTGTTATCTATCATCATTTTTTTATTCTTTACATCTTTTGTAATGCTGGTTTCTATCTCTACAATATTTTTTTTTAGCTGTCCTGTTAGTAGTGCATAATATTTTTTTTCAATATTCCTATTCATTAATTCCTTACCTAGATAGGATGAGACTTGATAATTTTTAGCAATAAGCAAGCAGCCAGAGGTATTTTTGTCCAGTCTATTAACAAGAGATAAATCCTCTAAATTCTCTGAGACTTTTAATGATGAGAGAAAATCAAATTTTTGATTCGTTCCTGAATGAACTGCAATTCCATAAGGTTTGTCTATTATTATAAAATCATCATTTTGATAATGAATATATGAACTTGAATTTGTCTGTATTTTATTTGATATTAATTCATCTTTTAGCAAATATGGTGGCACTCTAATTAGATCACTTTCTTGAATCCTATATGACACCTTAGCTCTTCCTTTATTTACTCTCACTTGACCACTTCTAACTAGCTTGTAGACTAGATTTTTTGGCAAACCTTTGAGTTTTTTTATTAAAAAGTTATCCAGTCTCTGCCCGCTAAATGCCTTGGTAATTTCGAAAATGTTTGATTTTTCAATGGTCATAAGCTTTTTTAGATTGATGATAACACCAATCATTGCTATATTAGGCTTTTAAAAAGTTCAAATGTATTAAAATAGACATTTTTTCTAATAGATAAATACAAAGGGATTAGATAAATACAAAGGGATAAAAAAATTAACATGAATATAAAGCGCTAAATAATACATAAAATGCGCACATGAAATAGAAAAACATAAAAATGATAAACAGGATTCATAATGAAAAAAATATTACTCAATGCTTCCCAAAAGGAGGAAGTGAGGCTAGCTGTCATAGAAGACAACAAGCTAACAGATTTAGATATCGACTTTCCATCAAGGAACATAAAATCAAATATATACAAAGGCACAATAGCTCGAGTTGAGCCAAGTCTTGAAGCTGCTTTTATAAACTTTGGTAGAACCAGACATGGGTTTCTTCCGTTTAAAGAGATTTCTCCAGAAATCTTTTCCAACACTAATAAATCTTCACGCGATTGTCTAGAAACTGGAAAAGAGATAATAATTCAAGTTGATAAAGAAGAGAGAGGAAATAAGGGAGCGGCTCTTACGACTTATCTTACGTTAGCAGGAAAATATCTAGTTCTTCTTCCTAAAAATCCCTCTACAGGTGGAATCTCGAGAAGAATCGAAGGAGATGACAGAGTAAAAGCAAAAAAACTAATGGAAAGCCTAGATATACCAGATGGAATGAGTGTAATACTTAGAACCTCTAGCCTAGAAGCATCTAATGATTCTGTTAAATGGGATATTGAATATCTTATTCAAATTTATGAATCAGTATTAGAAACTTCAGTTCAACAAGAAGCACCATTTTTGATTTATCAAGAAAGTAGCATGATGGCACGCCTTATAAGAGATTATTGTGATGAAAGTGTAAACGAAATACATATTGATGATAAAAGTTTTTATGACAATTTTATTAATGCTAAAAAATTATTCATGCCACACCATAGCATTACAACTGAATATCATTCTGATCTCACGCCTATATTTAGTAAACATAAGATTGAGAAACAAGTACAAACCGTTTACAAAAGAAATATTAATTTACCATCTGGTGGAAATATTGTTATTGACTCTACAGAGGCACTAGTAAGTATAGATGTTAACTCAGCAAGATCGACAAAAGGAAGTGATATTGAAGAAACTGCACTAAATACAAATATTGAAGCTGCTGTAGAAATACTTACACAACTAAAATTAAGAGATATTGGCGGATTAGTTGTGATTGACTTCATTGACATGATGTCTATAAATTCACAAAAGACAGTTATGAGAAAAGTTGCTGAATATGCAAAGAAAGATAAAGCAAAAATACAATTTGCCAGAATATCTAAGTTTGGATTAATGGAACTCTCACGACAAAAACTTAAGTCATCAATAATTCAAAATAATTATGAAAACTGTCCAACATGCGATGGGACCGGTCAAATTAAATCATTATCGACACAAGCAATATCTCTTCTGAGAATCATAGAAGAAGAGGCAATGAACTCAAAAGAAAAAGAAACAGTTTATTTACCAGTCAGACTTGCAACATTTTTGTTAAATGAAAAAAAAGAAACTATTCAGAATATAGAGTCTAGACACAAAGTTGACATTAAGATTGTTCCTGATCCTGATTTAGATACATTAAGTTATGAGATTGATAGTGAAGGTTTAAGCGAAAAAGATTTCAAAGAAAAAATTAAAAATAAAAATAACAAAAATA
>CETQ01137029.1_pt1 | contig 11810 bp, 8 predicted proteins | sample 531261 | NCBI WGS metagenome assembly CETQ01 (sample SAMEA2622376, study PRJEB7988) | marine metagenome | biome: marine biome (ENVO:00000447); feature: surface water layer (ENVO:00002042); material: "saline water (ENVO:00002010), including plankton (ENVO:xxxxxxxx)" | depth 5 m
CTCTACCAACTGAGCTAGTACCGCATTGGTTGATTAATATACTCTTTTAGAGTGTTGCTTTCAAGAAGATTTATTTTGCTATTAAGGGATTAATATTTCTTGAAAATCATTAAATTTACCAACACTATTTCTCTTTGAAATAACAAATATAGCTGGTTCAAGTTCAAGTGGGATCGCAATTTGAATATTTGCAGAACTAATTGGACCACCCATATGTTTTCGATCTTCATAACCTATATGTTCATAGGTTGCATAAAAAGGATTTCCAATGCCAATTGCTATCAATTCAACCCTATTTTTATCAAAAACTTTTATTGCAAATTCATCATCATCAGATATAAATTTTAATTTTTTAAGATCCCTTTTTTTAGGTTTTTTGACTTTTATTTCTTTTAAAGTAAATAAATTAGGGCTCCCATTAAAAGAAACGACATATGCATCCTCTTGAGAGCTAGGATGTAATTTTTTAATTTTGTTTTCTTTTAAAAAGTCATCCGCAGCTGTTGGAAAAATTATCATGGCAATTATCATTAAATTTATTTTATTCATATTATTTACCACCTTGCCCAATTTATTCCCCATGTTCCGCCCATAGGCCCATTTATATATCCATAATGATATTGGGTTCTATCTGTAGGATTGTATCCCCACTGACATGAGCCACTTGATCTATCACACCAATAGAAATCAGAATTAAATAATCCTTCATAGAAATCTTCTGTATCAGTTACATCGTCAGGAGCAGATACAGTACCGGTCAAATCGACAACGCGCCAAGTATATACTTTTACACTATTATCGCTTGGTCTATTAAAAACAATTGAAGTTTGATTTTGTTTTGAAGAATCGAGGACTCCATCTATATACCACTCCAGTTTTAACTTAGATGTGTCATATACAACATCTATATCAATCTCAAAACCAGTATTATTTCCAGATGCATCACTAACGAAACTGACATCATCACCATCCAAGAAACCTTGATTATGGATTGAACCAACAGCAAATCCTTCAGTATTTACTTCACCATATTTTAATATTCCACCCTCCATAATTGTCCAATATTTAGGTCTATAATTATCGAATTCGCCATAATAGTTACCTTCAAAAAGGCCTACAACATCACATTCAGGATTTCTACCGGTACGATTTCCATCAACATCATATAAATTAAATAAACAATCGCAAGTTGTTGCATCTTCACCATCGTCATATATTGTTCCGTCTGCATAGTTATAACATACCTTAAAATCTTTACCTGCAACATTCATCATGTCGGCTATATGGTGTTTCCACTTAAGCAAATTTGGGTTCGATTGGGTTGTTGTATTAACATTTAGATCAGCCCAATAACTTACATCTCGATCATCTGAAGTTAAATACTCATCTCCCATTTCGCCATGAGCATGTCCAAGTTCATGCATAAGGGTGTATTCTGTTCTCGGTTTAATTTCTTGAATATTTGTGTTTCCAAGATTTACTCCTCTACCATCAATCATCGTTAAGACAGAAACTAAATCATGTTCAGCAAATAAATCATCAAAAACAGATTCGTTAATATCTCCAGAACCAATACAATAAACATCTTCATCCCAGTCATAACAACCTGTTTCAATTGAGGCTAATGACGTTCCATCGGGATTGACAGGCTCTGCTACAACAATATCAAAGTATCCTGTAAAAAATTCTGCTGCATCAGAATCATTTAGAGCATTTATAGATCTAAGTAAAGCATCTCTAAAGCTTTTAGTGTCTGAAACGGTCCCATCATTTGGATCTTCTTCTAATGAATCTGCGACAAATAAATAATCTGTTCTTCCAAAGGTAGAACCGCCTCCAACAAGATAGTAAACATGATAATCTTTATTAGTAGTTGTTCCGGAATCAAAACCATCAGATTTATCATCATCCATAGCCACAGTAATGACCTGTTTATTTGATATAAACCATGTAGTGAATGTGTCTTTATCTGTATCAATTCCATCAGAAATTATTATTTCTGCTTCAAATAAGCCTGCTTTTGAAATATTTGATAAATCTAAAGTCACATCACCCTTTCCGTCTGCTGTCGATGTAAAGGTCACTGGTACAGTTTCATTATTAACTAGCGCGCTAAATGTAAGGCCATCATCTATAGAGTTATCAACATCTGAAAAGCTAACAGAAAAGGAAGGATTAGGATCAAAAATTAAGTTGTCTTTATTTAAATCAGTTTTTGAATCCATTGTTATTACAGGCAAATCATTAACAGGATTAATTGTTATAGTTACTGTGCTGTTTCTTGTAACGCTTTTTTCTACAGCAGTGACGGAATATGAAAATTGATCCTGACCATTAAAGTTTTCGTTTGGATTATATGTGATTGATCCTGTTGCAGAGAAGGTTAAAATTCCATTAGTTGTTGTTGAAGTTAGTTCGTATTGAAGCGTTACAGGTTCGTTAGCAGATGCAACTACATTTCCAGTGTAACTGGTATCCTCATCGATTGAAATAGAGCTACTTGAAGCAAGAGTAATAGCGAATGGAACTGGGGGCGTACCACCGCCACCACCGCCACCTCCGCAGGAAACAATGAAAATTAAAACTAAAAATAAACTAAAATTTTTCACAAATAAATTATATATTATTGAAAAGTAAAGAGGGCTTAAAAGCCCTCTTTTAATAAACTATATCAGATTAAAATTTGACTCTAAATCCAGCCTTATAAATAGGGCCATGATCTTGATATAAGAATGTCATTTCTTCATATCTTGAATAAAGTTCAACCTCGGAATCAGTTATGTTAATAGCCTCAAAGAAAACCTGAGTACTATCACTGATGTTGTAAAAGGCATTGAAATCAACTTGAGCTCTTTCAACAACATACAGTGGATTATATTGATCTTGTCCTGCATAGGTTTCGCCTTTCCAATTATACGAAAGTCTTGCAGACATTCTCTCATCCTCGTAAAAAACAGATAAGTTAGCGGCATCACCAAAACCAGGAAGAGCAAACTGTTCTCCGAGAACATCTCTTTCTGCGTTAGTATCACCACCAATAAATGTAGCATTAGCTAGTACACCAAAGTTATTTTCAAACAAGTGTTGCACAGCAACCTCAAAACCATCTAATACACCATCATATTTGTTAACAGGTTGAGCAAGATTAAACATATAAAATGGATCATCTGAATTTCCAATAAACACAGCATTTCCATTGTTTGCATCAGCTATGCAATCAGCAGAACCATTACAGCCAAACGTGAAGCCTGTATTTACCAACCAAGCCCAATCATAAGCATTTGACCAGCCGCAAGCCCAATATCCTTGACTTGCTGTCCATTGACACAATGCATCATCATTTTCAGGAACTATCAATGCACCTCTTGGGCCCTTTGTTATGTCTCTGACTCCATTAAATGGACCACTATTAAGACCGGCTCCATGATAGTCTGAAATATCTTTTCTGAAATAATTTACAGCAAAATAACTTCCTTCAGCATAATAAAATTCATAGGCTAAATCTAAATTTACTGACTCATATGGTTGTAAATCAGGATTGCCGGTTGAAAGTGTTAATGGATACCTTGAATCAAATGCACCAACGCTAACTGTTGAGTCCAATTGCTCCAAACTTGGTCTGGCAATAGTTTTACTTAGAGCGAATTTAACAACCCTTTTGTCATCAAGATCAAAAGTCATGTTAAGGTTAGGCAAGAAGTAATCAGAATTACCAGTTCCAGTATATGTAGTCGGTGCAGTAATTACGCCAACTTTATCACCATACATAAATGCACCTAAGCTCCATGCAGTGTTTGTTGGAACAGTTGTGTCAGCTGTTGATGATCTTTCTTCTTCTTCATATCTAAGACCTAGCTGTGCTCTGACAGGGATACCATTCATTTCTGTATCAAAATTAAAGTTAACAAAGAAAGAATTTAATTCTTCAAGAATAGTTCCATTGGAGTCTCTGCTTCCATAACATCCATCGACAACCCCTCTAGTTGATGATCTATTGCCATCATAACCAACATTACTGCCTAGCCCATTAGGATTACCATCTGCGTCAAATGCATCATTTGCAAGACATTCAGCAGGCCATTGATATGGGGTATTATTATTATTCCACCAACTTCCATCACTCGATGAGAAGTCTCCAACCATGCCTGCAGCTCCAAACCAATATAAAGCATCTTCTTTAGAAATATTCAAATAATAAAAAGGTGTTCCTGATCCTAGGTAACCAGGTAAATTAACCTTTGTCCAAACACCATCAGGCATAAACGCATAAGTCATCATAACTGGGTCACCATCAGCAAGTTTTCCATTAACTAAAGTATTAAACCATTTCTGATTTCTAAAAGTTGTTTCCATTTGTGACATACCAAACTCGATAGATGATAGAGATTCCATTATGATTCCATCATTATTTTCCCAATTACCAATAAGTTGTAACTGGTTTAATTCGCTATCACGATCTTGATAATTTAAGAATGCCTGTCTTGGGCCCATATCGCTTCCATCAAATTCTGTAGCGCCAGTATCTACACCTTGAAAGTTTTTATCCATGTTCCAAGATAAAGCACCAACTTTATTATTAAAATCAAAAGATCTAGCTCTTAAAAAACCAGATGCTTCCTGAACTGGCCAATAACCCCATCCAGGCCATGCTCCATTAGAAAACTGAAGAATATTATTTTGTGTTCCACCAGGAGTTCCTTTGAATCCAGCTATAGAATCATGATAATCAAGAGTCATATTTAAGTTATCATTCACTTGATAATCAAAATTAATACCCACAGATTTATTATTATTAGAAGAGTTTCCGTACTCAAAATCATTTTGCCAACTATCTCCATTTCCAGGTGCTTCCGAAGTAGCTTGAATAACAGCGCCTCTCTCATTAATGGTCATTTGAGTTGTGTTCCAACCTGCGAAATATGATCCAGTTGTTATGCCTGTAAAATCAAAACTAGTACTTGAAACTGTGTAATCAATAGTCGTAACCATTTTACCAATTTCATATTGAAGTGTGGTTTGTATGTTATCTCTTTCGCTTTGGTTGTCTTTAAATTTGTATGCTAATGACTCAGGATAAAAATAAACACCATCTGATCTTTGATTAGAAGAATTAATTATTGCTGAGGAAGGAACAGTTCCACCTCTTACATCGCTTGGCAACCAAGTGATCTCATTGGTACCTTCTTCTCGATTATGTCTCTCTTGATGAGAGCCTGAAACAGCTAAACCCCAAGAACCACCAAGAAATTCACCATTCGTTATGTAAATAAAGTCCAATTCTGGAGTAATATCATCACCACTCATATTTTTAGTGTGATGATTACCTCTTACGCTAACAGAACCGCCCTTATTAGCTCCTATAGGTTTAGCAGTCACCATGTTGATAGTTGATCCAAGTCCGCCTGTTGGTAAGACAGCATTTGCCGACTTGTAAACCTCAACTGCAGCAACACCGTGAGATGAGATATCTCCAAAATTAAAAGATCTACCGCCACCATATTGAGGAGGAACAGTAGGCATAGTTCTGCCGTTTAATGTGACTAAATTAAATTCAGGCCCCAAACCCCTAACAGAAACTTTTGTACCTTCATCGTTACTTCTTTCAGTTGTAACACCTACAAGACGAGAAAGAGCTTCAGCTAAGTTGCCATCAGGAAATTTACCCAAATCTTGAGCTGTTAAAGCGTCGACGACTCCAACATTCTTTCTTTTAATGTCTATAGCATCTTTTAAACTAGTTTTAATGCCTGTAACTATTACCTCTTCAACCTCGCTTTCTTCAGATTCTTGCGCTTGAATAAAAATAATTGGCAATAGCATTACCAAGGATAATAAATATCGGTTCACTTTAACCCCCTAGGTTTATTGTGTTTTAGAAAGAATGTATTAAACTTTCTTGAGCAAAACATGTCAAGTCGATTAGTAACTTTTATACTAAAAAAAATATTTAATTTTCTATAAATTTTAAGGTTTCTTCACCAAATTTAGACCACCACTCCATTCCCATTAGATGAATCTTCTCAAGATTTTCTTGAGAATCATCGTCTAAAAATCTACTTATTTTTCCTCTTGGTGAATTAATTCTTAAATAATTTTCTTTAAAAATATCTTTAGAAATATCGTTGTGTATTTCTGAATCTAATAACATACCCATGATATCGTTTCTGAGCCATCCAACTCCACCCCATTTGACTGAATTTAAGCCATTTATTTTATTTTTATTTTGACCAGATCCCAAACTTAATACCTTAATATTTTCAGTTTCAAGTATTTGTTTTGCATAGGAGTAACCAACTAAAGTTGGATTATTTGTGACAATACTTCCATCAATCATCCAAGAACTATCTTCCATTTGATATGTTGGAAAATACATTGGGGCTGCGCTTGAAGATGCAACTGCATCAACAAAAGAGACATCAGGTGAATTAATTGAATCAAATACAACATGTTTTCTTTTTTCTATGTCATAAGCAAAAGATAAAAAAGGTTTTGTTGAATCTTTTAGAGTAGAGCCACCAAAAATTTCTTCTAAAACCTTTATTCGACCATCACTTTCATATCTTGGTCTTGCTTGAATAAGCGATGCTTTATCCCAAAAAAAAGAAGTTTTCATTATCCTATCTAAGTAGCTTTGAGACCAATATCTTTTTACTTTATCAGATGAAAAACCTCCAAAGGCAAAGCACGCAGCATTAAAAGCGCCTGCGCTTGTTCCAATGAACATATCAAAAATATCTGATATTTTTTTTCCACTTTCTGCTTCAAGTTTTTTTAAAAAAACAATAGAAGCAATTGTTCTAACTCCACCGCCATCAAAAGATATAATCTTTTTATTTGAAAATCTTGTTAAAAATTGAAAAAAATTTTTCATTTATTTATTTCTTTGACTACTTCTGCTTTTAGATAAGTAGCTGCATCAGAAAGGCTTCCTAAATTTTCTACATTTTTATAACCAAGCTTAACTAATATATTCGTGGCTTTTTGTGATCTATTTCCACTTCTACAGTAAAGATATATTTTTTTTTCTTTTCTGATATTGTTATTTATTAATGAAATTTCTTGCCACTCAATATTTATAGAGTTTTCGATATGGCCCGATTTGAATTCTTGTGGAGTTCTAACATCAATTACTATTTCGTCATCTGCTTGCAATTGAATATTTAATAAAACGAAAAAAACTAATAGTTTTTTCATATTTTAAGACCACTCATCAAGAATTATGTCAGAGGCTTTTTCACCAATCATGACAGTAGGCGCGTTTGTATTGCCACCTATCAATGTAGGCATTATTGAGGCATCGACAACTCTGAGCCCATCAATTCCATGAACCTTTAAATTATGGTCTACTACAGCCAACTCATCGCTTCCCATCTTACAGGTTCCCACAGGATGATATACAGTATCAGCATTCTCTCTAATTGCTTGTTCAATATCCTTATCATCACTTAAATTAACAGGTCTTTGAACATGATTGCTTGTATATTTATTCACAGGACTGTTGTTCAAAATACTCATCATTTTTTTATATCCCTGTACCAAATCCTTTACGTCATCAGGATGCGATAAAAACTTTGGATCTATGAGAGGATCTTCCAATGGATCAGATGAATTTAATGTTACCTCACCTCTAGATTTAGGTCTCAATAAGCAAACATGACAACTTAAACCATGCCCCCAAACCGATGTTCTGCCATGATCAATTACCATTGCGGGCGCAAAATGTAACTGGATGTCTGGAATTTTTTTGTCGGCATTTGATTTTATAAATCCTCCAGCCTCTGCAACAGTCGAAGTAAACATACCCACTTTAGCAAAAATATACTTAAGGATTTCTAATGGAAATTTATAAAAAATAGATTTCAATGAAAACCCTATTAATTCGATAGAGTTGTATTTATGCACTGACAAATAATCTATATGATCTTGAAGATTTTTACCAACGCCAGGAAGTTCATGAATATGTTCAATATTATGCTTGACTATTTCTTCTGAAGGTCCGACTCCAGATCTTAATAATATTTGAGGTGATCCAAATGCTCCAGAACAAAGGATAACTTCTTTGTTTGCATTTAACACAAATAACTCACCATTTTTATCTAAACACTCAACTCCGATAGCTTTTTTACTTTCAAATATTATTTTATTTACATTTGTATCTGTCATAACAGTCAAATTATCTCTTTCCAATGCAGGAACAAGATATGCTTTAGCAGTACTGCAACGCTTACCATCCTTTTGTGTTGTTTGGTAATAGCCTATTCCCTCTTGATTTGCTCCATTAAAATCTTCATTGAAACCAAATAATTCTGATCCAGTCTTTACAAAATCATCAGTCGGCGTATTTTGGTTTCGAATTTTTGAAACATTTAATGGTCCGTTTTGTCCATGATAGTCATTATCAAAAACTTCGTTATGTTCAGCTTTTTTAAAATAAGGAAGTATTTCATCATATGACCAACCCTCATTACCAAGATCTGACCAATGATCATAATCCCATCTATGGCCTCTAACATATAACATTGCATTAATTGAACTTGAACCACCAAGAGTTTTTCCTCTCGGCTGAAACCCCTTCCTATGCTCAAGAGATTCTGTTTCAACTTTATGAGTTCCACCAGCTGAATCAACAACCTCACTAACAGGCTCAGCTACAACCTCTTTTTCAAATTCTTTTTGAGGTACAGTTTCATAATTCCAGCTGTATTTACTGCCATCTCCAAGAAATGCGAATCCGATTGGAATATGTATTCTTGGGTCGCTGTCTTTAGAACCAGCCTCAATTAAACAAACTTTATGATTTGGATTACTGCTTAGTCTATTTGCTAAAACACATCCTGCAGAGCCTGCACCTAAGATAATAAAATCAAATTTTTCCATTTTTTTATTCCTTAAAAAAACAATATATTTAGTTTAAGATTAACCGTCAAAACTGTAAACTTTGTTTTTAAATAATTTAATCGAGTTTATGAGCTTTTTTTATATTTTTTTGTTAATTTGGGTAACTATAGCAGTTATTACTTTTATATATTTATTCTATGAGAGCGCGCCGTACGGTAGGCATATCAAGGAAGGATGGGGATTAAATATTTCAGCAAGACTTGGTTGGATTGTTATGGAATCTCCATGTGTTGTTCTTATGATTGCATATGCGTTAGTAGTAAAAGATCAACTCGAATTGATACATTTAATATTTCTATTTTTATGGTTAACCCACTATGTGCATAGAACATTTGTATATCCTTTTGCGATTAAATTTACAAATCCTTTAATGCCAATATCAATTGCTGCATCAGCATTTTTTTTTAATATCATAAATGTAAGCATTCAAGCTTATGGGATTTTCTATTTCACTCAATATACCGATGATTGGCTGACAAGTATTACTTTTATTTTAGGTTTAGTTTTTTTTACAGTCGGAATGTTTATCAATATTAAGTCTGACTACATTATGGTCAGATTAAAAAAAGAAAAAGGTCCTGGATATCACATCCCAGATTCATTTTTATATAAATATATCTCTGCACCAAACTACTTTGGTGAAATCATTGAATGGATTGGTTGGGCTATATTAACTTGGAGCATTTCAGGAATTGTCTTTTTAGTATGGGTTCTAGCAAATTTATTTCCTAGAGCAATGTCACATCACAAATGGTATAAAAATAAATTCGAAAACTATCCTAAAAATAGAAAAGCAATTATTCCAGGGATTATTTAATTAGACCCATGTCTTCAATCTGTTTTGCAATTTCGACTATTGACTCCTCTGCAGGTCTTGGATTCCATCCAAGCGTATCTTTAGCTTTTGAAGTATTTTTAACGCTTCTTAATCTTCCAAGATAAGGTAATGTAAGTTTTAATTCCTTACTAAAATTAGCTAATATTTTTGCTAACCAAACTGGAACAGCAAATGTTGGTGCTTTATTAAATCCATTACTTCTTAAAACCTTAGCAACATCCTTATACCATAGATCTTTTTCTGCTAATGCAAATCTTTCTCCATTACTTGCAGAATTTTGCATAGCTAAAATATGGGCTGCTGCTACATCCCTGACATCGACATATCCAAACTGCAAAGGAACAGCTACTGGCATTTTGCCGGTTGCTACCATCAAAATCGCTTTATTTGATTCTCCAAGATCTCCAGAAAGTGAGGGTCCAATGACTAGGGCAGGATTAATAACAGCTAGTTCGAAAGGATGGTTTTCAGTTTCAACAAATTCCCATGCCGCTTTTTCAGCAAGTGTCTTACTTTTGGAATAATGACTAATAGCAGGATTTTCTGGATCTGACCAATCTGTTTCATCATAATAACTTTTTGACTCCATTGTTTCGAAAATTGCAGCTACTGATGATGTTAGTACCACTTTTTTTACATTATGTTTTTTTGCAAATTTCATAGCTCGCTTTACACCTGCTACAGCAGGCTTGACAAAAAAGTCTTCATCATGATTCTCTAATGCAATTGGAGAAGCAACATGAAGTAAATAATCACATCCTTCCATGCCTTGATCCCAACCTTCGTCTTCGTTAAGGTCAAATGTAAAAATATTAAGATTATCTGTTGGAGTATCATGATTTTTTAGAGCCTCAAACACTTCATTTTTTCTCTCAGGAGTTCGCACCGAGCCATTGACTGCGTATCCTTGATTGAGAAGTTGATGAATGCAATGAAGGCCAATATAACCAGTAGCACCAGTAACTAATACTTTTTCCATATGTTTCTCCTTTTATGAACTGAGGGCTTCTTTTACTCCAGGATGAGTAATTAAACCATCTTTAATATTTAAACCATTATTCAAATGCTCATCTTCTTTAAGTGCATTTGTTATTCCTTTTTTGGCAAGCCTTTCAATAAAAGGTAAGGTAACTTTATTCAGAGCTTGAGTTGCTGTCAGGGGAACTGCACCTGGCATGTTTGTAACACAATAATGAACAATATCATCTTTTATGAATGTAGGATTGTCATGGGTTGTGGGTTTGCTAGTTTCAAAACATCCACCTTGATCAATTGAGACATCCACCATAACTGTTCCTGGACTCATCGTAGATAACATTTCTTGTGTTACAACCTTTGGTGCTTCTTTGCCTACAATATAGACACTCCCAATAACAAGATCTGAATTACTGATTGTTTCCCTAATTGAGTCTGGTGTTGAAATAATATAACTGATACCCTCATTTCCAAATTGTGATTTTAATTCATTTAATTTGATTTCTGATGAGTCAACAACTTGAACAAATGCTTTATTTTCAACTGCTTTTAAAATTGACTGAGTCCCAGCAACTCCTGCTCCTATGACTGTAACAGTCCTAGGTTCAATATTTTCTAAGTGGCCAATCATGACCCCTTTCCCTTGGTTAAATTTTAATAAATGATATGAGCCTACAGTAAAAGCTAGCTGTCCTGCAATTGTGCTCATTGGAGCTAAAAGCGGCATTGAACCATCAGATGCCGTTACAGTTTCATATGCTATTCCTGTAACGCCTGTATCAATAATTTTTTTTGCATTTTCTGGATCTCCAGCAAGATGAAGATAAGTAAAAAGAGTTAAATCATTTCTTAAATACTGATACTCATCTGGTATTGGTTCTTTTACTTTTACAACCATTTCAGAGGACTTATAAACTTCCTCAGCATTCTTAATTATTTTAGCTCCAGCACTTACATATAGTTCATTTGAAAAACCTATATTTTTACCTGCCCCATCTTGGACTAGTATTTGATTTCCACTACTTGATAAATGTTTTACAGAATCTGGAGTAAGTCCAACTCTATTTTCATTATTTTTTACTTCTGCTGGTACGCCAAT
>CETQ01035929.1_pt1 | contig 11761 bp, 6 predicted proteins | sample 531261 | NCBI WGS metagenome assembly CETQ01 (sample SAMEA2622376, study PRJEB7988) | marine metagenome | biome: marine biome (ENVO:00000447); feature: surface water layer (ENVO:00002042); material: "saline water (ENVO:00002010), including plankton (ENVO:xxxxxxxx)" | depth 5 m
ATGACTACCTAGATTATGATGGGTTGATAGATCTTAAAATTTCAAATAAAAAGGGAAAATATAAACTAAAAAATATAGTTGGTAAAAATTTATCTTTTCCAGTACCAATTAAAATAGAATATTTAGATAAATCAATAAAAAATCAATGGGTAAATGACTTTGAAAATTTAAATTTTCAAAGAATGACTGATATAAACAAAATAATAATTGACCCTAAAAACTTTCTATTAGATAATAATTACAAAAACAACACATTTACATCTCAGAAAAAAAACACCAAAAAAACAATATTTAGATTTTTCTCTGATTTTGATGATAAAAAATATAGTCAAATTTTTTATAGGCCCCAGTTTTTATATAATCTTTATGATGGATTTTCACCTGGTTTAACCTTAACTAATAAAACTCCAATTAAGAAGAGTTTCACATATTTATTTTCACCATTTTACTCATTTGAAACAGAAAAAATTATTGGGAATGCCAGTTTTAATTTCACGAATTATCACTCAAAAACATTTTCAACTAAATATTTTTTATCATTATCCAAATTTCATTATGACAATAATCTTAGCTATTTGAGATTTAGTCCAACTGTTATTTTTACTTTCAGAGATCAAAATCTGGTATCTAATTTTAAACAATTCTTAAGGTTTAAATATATAGGAATAAATAAAGAAAAAAATAATGATTTAGATGATTATGGAATTTCAAAATTCACATATATAAATTCAAATCCTGGTGCAAAAAAAAGCTACTCTTTCTCATATGATTTACAATTTAATAAAGAAATTGTTAAAAATTCAATAACCCTTAACTACAGAAATTACTTCAGTGAATACAGGCAATATAATTTCAGGTTATTCATTGGAAAATTTTTCAAAAACAACAATACCTCTGGAATATACAATTTTAGTGTTTCACGTGCTTCGGATTATTTATATGATAATTACTTATTAGGAAGGTCAGAATCCTCAGGTTTTTTTTCACAACAATATGTCAGATACGAAGGAGCATTTAAATCCCAAATTAATGAGTATAATCCTAATAACTTTATGATATCACTGAATACAGGTATAACTTTGTGGCAGTGGATTGAGGCATATTTTGACTATGGACTTTTTAAAAATAAGAAAGAGCCTATTATTTCAGGCTTTGATACTGGCCTAAGATTAAATATTGTAGAGAATTACTTTGAACTGTTTTTTCCAATTTATTCATCTGAAGATTTTTATTTAAATAAAAATTCATACGCAAACAGAATAAGATTTATATTGACATTAGATCCCGAAAATTTATCTACACTATTTACTAGAAGATGGTTTTAATTTCCTTTGATTTTAATTTATTAAATTTGGCCTCTCAATGAAAGACTCTTCATTAACAAAATCAATTTCCTACAAAGACTTTAAAAAAGAAGTTTTAAATGATTATAAAACAATTGTTATTAGTAGGGAGGCAAGTTTACTTGGAAGAAAAGAAGTCTTAAGTGGAAAAGCAAAGTTTGGTATTTTTGGAGATGGAAAAGAATTACCTCAAGTTGCTATGTCTAAAGTTTTTGAAAAAGGTGATTTTAGATCAGGTTACTATAGAGATCAGACATTCATGTTTTCCATAAAAGAGCTTAGTGTTGAACAATTCTTTGCAGGACTATATGCAAATACTAATTTTGATGAAGAGCCTATGTCTGGTGGCAGACAAATGGGTTCTCATTTTAGTACAGTATTAGTTGATGAAAATGGCGAATTTAAAGATTTGCCAAATCAATATAATATTTCATCTGATATCTCACCCACTTCAGGTCAAATGCCAAGACTATTAGGCTTAGCCATGGCATCAAAATTATTTAGAACCGGTAAGTTTAATTCTAAAAATCTATCAACTAATGGAAATGAAGTGGCTTGGGGAACAATTGGTAATGCAAGTACCAGTGAGGGATTATTTTTTGAGACAGTTAATGCTATTGGGGTTCATCAAGTTCCAGCAGTAATTTGTGTTTGGGATGATGATTATGGAATTTCAGTTGATAACTCATACCAAACCACAAAATCTAGTATTTCTGAAGCTTTAAAAGGCTTTCAAAGAACAAAAAACGAGAAGGGTTATGAAATCCTCACTGTTAATGGATGGGACTATCCAAGTTTGATTTCCACTTTTGAACATGCTAATAATGTTGCTAGAAATGAACATGTACCGGTCTTGATTCATGTGAAAGAGTTAACACAACCAGTTGGTCACTCAACATCTGGTTCACACGAAAGATATAAAACATCCGAAAGATTGGAATGGGAAAAATCATATGATTGTGTTCTAAAAATGAAAGAATGGATTTTAGAGAATGGACTTTTTACTTCAAAGGAATTAGATAAAATTTCGTTAGAATGTAAAGCATATGTGAAACAACAAAAAGATTTAGCTTGGACATCATATCAATCAACCATCATTAAAGAAAGAGATTCCCTAATATCAGTTTTAAAAAAAATCATCGAACAAGAGAAGTCTAATGAGATAATTGAAATAACCAATAGTTTATTGAGAATTAGAGAGATAAGTAGAAAAGACATAATGACCGTCTCACGTAAAATATTAAGAAGAAAGATCACTGAGAATAGCTTTAACAAGCTTTATACATGGGTTCAAAATTATCGTAATGACACTCAGCCTTTGTATAGTTCATTTCTTTACAATGAGTATCCAAATAATTTTTCTAATGTAAAAAACATTGAACCTAAGTTTGATAATGATAGTTCAATGATTGATGGTAGAATTATATTGAAAAACAATTTTGATTCACTTTTAACCAAGTATCCAAACTTAATAGTGTTTGGAGAGGATACTGGCAAGATTGGTGATGTCAACCAGGGTCTTGAAGGAATGCAAATCAAATACGGTACAGATCGAATTGATGACAGAGGTATTAGAGAAGCAACAATTATTGGTGAAGGTATTGGATTAGCCATGAGAGGTCTAAGGCCAATAGCTGAGATTCAATATTTAGATTACCTGATGTTCGCGCTACAAACTCTTTCTGATGATTTGGCAACTGTTTCATATCGATCTGTTGGCAAACAATTATCACCATTAATAGTTAGAACCAGAGGTCATAGATTAGAAGGTATGTGGCATGCTGGTTCTCCGATGGGAATGATATTGAATTCATTGAAAGGAATGTTAGTTTTGACACCTCGAAACATGGTACAAGCTGCAGGAATGTATAATACACTTTTAAGCTGTTCGGACCCTGCTTTAATTATCGAACCTTTAAATGCATATAGATTAAAAGAAAAACAACCTACTAATATTGGAGAATATAATGTTTCATTGGGTTATGTTGATTTTATTACAAGGGGAAAAGATATTACGGTAGTTTCATATGGATCAACTTTAAAATTGATCGAAAAATCTTTGACTGAATTATCTAAACATGATATTGAAATTGAATTAATTGATCTTCAAACTCTTATACCACTTGATATAAATATGGATATTGTTAAAAGTTTAGAAAAAACAAATAAGCTTTTGATTGTAGATGAAGATTTTCCTGGAGGTGCATCTTCACATATTTTGAAAGTAATATTAGAGGATCAAGATGGTTTCAAATATCTTGATTCAAAACCAATTACATTAACTGCAAAAGAACACAGAACACCATATGGAAGTGACGGGGACTATTTTTCAAAACCATCCTTGGATGATATTTTTGAATCTTGTTACAAAATTATGCATGAGTACAACCCAAAAAAATATCCTCTAAATTTTTAACTTATAATTTCAGCAATAAGCTGATTTATTATATTATTGGAATTACCTGTGTATCCTATTCCCTTACTTTTTAAATCATATTTATCAATAATTCTAATAATATTTACCACTTCTTTTATATTGTAGTTTTTTGATGCAAGTAAATAATCATTAACAAAGAAATAATTTATTCCAAGTGTTTTTGAAATTGAGTTTGGATTATCAGTATTTATAGAGTGTATTTGAAATATATTTGTAAAATAATTGTGTAAAGTAGATAGAATCTGCTGTATAGAATATGATGAGTTTTTTGAAAAGTAATCGGATATTTTAAAGACCTTACCATAATTTTTTTTACCAATCTCATTTTGTAATTCAAACAAATTATATTCATTATTTATTCCAAAATGTTCCATTATATCTCTGCTATTTATTTCAGTTTCTAATGTGTTTAAAGATATTTTACCCAATTCGACATTGACTTTACTTAAATTATTTCCTGTCCTTTCTCTTATTAATTCACAGGTTTTAAAATCAATCTCATAGCCTAATCTGTTAGAAATATATTTAATCCAGCTATGCATTTTGTTGTCATATATTTTTTTAAAATCATATACATGACCTATTTCATTAATAGTTTTTATTCCTTTTTTTTTACTATCGATTTTGACCCCATCTATACATAATACTAAAATCGTTGATGCAGGTATGCTACCTATTTGAGATACAATCTTATCAATTTGTTTATAGATTTTATTTCCATTTTTAACAATTATTAATTGTTTTTCACCCATCATTGGAAATTTTTTTGCGCACAAAATAATGTCCTCTACCTTTACTTCATTTCCAAAAAAAACGTATTGATTTAAGTCTTTCAGGTCTTCAGGAATTATTTTTTTTATTTTCTCTGTAAAATCATTTAAAAAAAATATTTCTTCACTATTTAATATGTATAAACTTTTAAAAAAATTATTTTCAATTTTTTTTAATACCTCTTTATATTCATTTACATTTGAAATGTTACTCATGATAGAATTAAACTTCTCAAATAAATATAATCATAAGATAAATTTTATCGATAATAAAAAATATATTTTTGATCCTGTTAGAAAAAAAAATATTCTATTAACCAATGAAGAATGGGTTAGACAAAATATCGTTTTGTTCCTTGTCCATGAACTAAATGTTCCACTATCTCATATAGCAATAGAGAGGGGTTTGAATGTTAATAATCTTAAAAAAAGGTTTGATATTGTTGTTTTTGATAAATATGGAAAAGTAAATATTTTAATTGAATGCAAATCTTCTAATGTTAAATTAAATCAAAAATCAATAGATCAATTAGTAATATACAATTTGGAATTAAAATCAAAATTTTTAATGCTTTCTAATGGATTAAAGCATATTTTTTTGAAATTTAATGACAATAAGTTCAAGATAATAAATAGTCTGCCAAAATATACTGAACTATGACCTTTGCAATAGCCATTCTAAACCATAACGGATCTGTATTGTTAAAAAGATTTCTCTCCAAAGTAATTGAAAACTGTCAAGATGCTCAAATCTACATTATTGATAACAAATCATCTGATGATTCAATTGATTTCATTTCAAAAAATCACCCTGAAATTAATATTATTGAGCTAAATGCTAATTATGGTTATGCAGAAGGATATAATGAGGGGGTAAAGTTAATTGCTGAGGATGTTATTATATTTCTTAATAATGACGCAGTATTTCTTGACAAGCAATCATACAATCAGATATATAAAACATTTAATTCAAATGATAACATTAGTATCGCTCAGCCACGCATCATTGATTATAATAACCGCAATAAATACGAGTATGCTGGTGCATCAGGGGGATATATAGATTTATTAGGTTACCCTTTTTGTAGAGGAAGAATAATAAATAATGTTGAATCAGCTGAAAAATATAGAACAACCAGAGAAATATTTTGGGCATCAGGGGCTTGTTTTGTGATTAGAAGAAAGACTTTTAATAAACTTAACGGATTTGATAATGATTTTTTCTGTCACATGGAAGAAATTGACTTATGCTGGAGATTAAAAAATATTGATAACGATAAAAAAATTGTAACTATTGGTAAATCACAAGTTTTCCATATTGGTGGTGGTACAATGCAGTATGATAATCCAAATAAAAATTACTTAAACTTTAGAAATTCAATTATGATGCTAATTAAGAATCTTCCATTAGGTTATTTAGCCCCAGTTATAATTTTTAGAATTTTATTTGATTTAATTATTTTAATTTTTTCATTTCTTACGCTAAACTTTAATTTATCATTTTCCATATTAAAAGCATACTACTACAACTTAATTAATTTTCGTATTAACTTTCTAAAAAGGATAAAATCAAAAAAATCCAAGAAATACTATTATTGTAAGTCAATACTCATCAGTTATTATCTTTTAGGTAAAAAGACTTTTTCAAGCTTAAAATAGGGTTGTTATGTTATAAAATTTACTAATTTTAGGTATAAAACTTAAAACATGAAATACAATTATATTTTACTTGTCTTAATTCTATTATCTTCATGTGTATCACAAAAGAAGTATGCTGAATTAGAGGCAACAAATCAAAAGAATTTAAACCTTTTAAATTCTGCCACAGTTAAATTAAATTCCTGCTTAGATGAAAAAGCCACAGCTGAAGCGAACTCAAAAGCATTAGAGGATCAAATCGCTTTCTTAAAAGCTAATAATCAGGATTTAATCAATAATATGGGTAATCTTACTACCCTGTCTCAAAAAGGTGCTGAAAACCTTGAAAAATCTCTTGAAAGCCTTCAGGAAAAAGACTTAGTGATAAGAACTATGCAAGATGCTGTTACAAGAAGAGATTCTGTAACACTAGCACTCGTTACCAGTTTGAAAGGGGCATTTATTGATATCAGCGATAAGGATATTGAAATTAATGTTGAAAAAGGAGTAGTTTTTATATCTATTTCTGATAAACTATTATTTAATAGCGGAAGTTATTATGTTTCAGAAAGAGCTAAGGAAGTTCTTGGAAAAGTTGCTCAAGTTGTTTTAGATAAACCTGAAATTGAGTTTATGGTTGAAGGTCATACTGATGATGTTCCAATACAAAATGAAGTTCTACAAGACAATTGGGATTTAAGTGTTAAAAGAGCAACATCTGTTGTAAGGGTACTTCAAAATGATTTCGGTGTACCTCCGCAAAGAATGACTGCAGCCGGTCGAAGTTCATACATTCCTGTTGCTGATAATGAAACATCTGAAGGAAAAGCCAAAAACAGAAGAACTAGAATTGTCGTTTTACCAAAATTAGATCAGTTTTATGATTTAATCGAACAAGGTATGCAGGCGGCAACAAACTAGAAGTAATTAAACTGTTTTAATGTTTTCAATAAAAAAGGGGTAAAAAGCCCCTTTTTTATTTTAGTATTTTCAATTTAGCAAACTTTAGTAAAAGCTTTTTTTCTCCACTTGTTTTGAAATTTATCTTTGCTCTTATATTATCACCCTCACCTTCTATATCTTCAACTATCCCCTCTCCAAAACGCTCATGATATACTTTTTCGTTAAGATTAATGTTAACCAAGGGGTTTTTGATTTTAGATATTGAATTTGAATTTATTTTTCGAAGGTTTTTATGTGGAAGTTTTTTTATTCTTAGTTTATTTTCATCAATTTTTTGTCTTACATAATTTCTGCTAGTATTTACATTGTTAACGAATTTCATATCAACTTCACTAAGAAATCTACTTGGTTCACAATCTATTATATTACCCCATTTAAATCTTTGTTGACAGTGACTAAGTATTAATTTTTCTTTTGCTCTTGTCATAGCAACGTAAAACAACCTTCTCTCCTCCTCTATTTCTTCTCTAGAATTTATACTCATAATTGATGGAAATAAATTTTCCTCTAAACCAACAACATAAACAATTGGAAACTCTAAACCTTTAGCCATGTGTATGGACATGAGAGAAACTTTTTCATTTTGAATTTCTTTATCTGTTTCCGAGTATAATGCCACATCTTGAAGATATTTAGATAAAGAATTATCCCCCTCGAATATTTCAAGTTGTTGATCAATAAAATCATTGACTCCGTTTAGTAATTCTTCAATATTTTCTATTCGGTTCATGGACTCAAGTGTCCCTTCGTTTCGGTAAAAATCAATTAATTTTGTTTTATGAATCACTAAATTTGCAGTTTCATACGCATTATTTCTTTCAGAATATATTTTAAAACTCAAAATAAGATTTTTAAAATCCTCTAATTTTTCTATTGTTCTTGAATTAAAAACTTTGCTGTTCCTGTCAATTTTTGAAATAGCATTAAATAGGCTAACATCATGATCTTTTGAAATAATAACTAATTTATTAAGTGTAGTTTGACCAATACCTCTAGGCGGGAAGTTTATTATTCTTCTCAAGCTTTCTTCATCATTAAGATTCTCAATAACTCTCATATAAGCTAAAACATCTTTTACTTCTTTTCTTTGATAAAATGAAAGTCCTCCAAATACTTGATAATCAATATTAATTTTTCTTAATGCATCCTCAATGGACCTTGATTGCGCATTTGTCCTGTACAAAACAGCAAAACTTGAATTTTTTAATTGATAATTATTTTTTAATTCAAAAATATTTGATGATACATATCTGCCTTCATCTGAATCAGATTGTGATTTATTTAATAAAATTTTGTCACCTGTATTATTATCTGTCCATATAGTTTTGTCAAGCTTTAGAATATTATGATTTATTAATGAGTTTGCTGCTTGTACAATATTCTTAGTTGACCTGTAGTTTTGTTCAAGTTTATATGATTTAGAATCAGGATAGTGTTTTTTAAAGTTTAAAATATTGTCAATATTCGCACCTCTAAAACTGTAAATACTCTGAGAATCATCACCAACAACACACAAGTTTTCATGTCTATCTGCCAAAGCCTTCACTATTAGATACTGAGAATAATTAGTGTCCTGATATTCATCAACTAAAATATATTTGAACTTATCTTGATATTTTAACAAGGCCTCGGGACTCTTTCTTAATAGTTCATTGGTTTTTAATAAAAGGTCATCAAAATCCATAACGCAAGCTTTAAAACACCTTCTAACATATTCTCTGTATATATTTCCGAATTGCTCTCTTTTAGATGATTTATCAATTTCAATTAGCTCCGGATTATTGAAATAACTTTCAACTGAGATGAAATTATTTTTTAAACTCGATATTCTATTTCTTATTGTTTTTGCTTTGTAATGATCCTTTTCTAGTTTTAATTCTTTGATAATATTAGAAATTAATTTTTCAGAGTCATAAGTATCATAAATCGTAAAGTTTGTTGGATAACCAATTAAAGGAGCTTCTGATCTCAGTATTCTAGCAAAAACAGAATGAAAAGTTCCCATCCAAAGATTCCTAGATATAGATTCACTAGTAATTTCTGAAATTCTTTTTTTCATTTCAGTTGCTGCTTTGTTAGTAAATGTTAGCGCAAGAATATTAAAAGGATCAACTCCTTGATTTATTAAGTGAACTATTCTGTATGTTAAAACCCTGGTTTTTCCAGATCCTGCACCTGCTATAACTATTAATGGACCATCTTTGTGAAGAACTGGTTGTTTTTGCTCTTCATTAAGATTTTCTAGATAATTTTTCAATTTTGTTTTCTAGTAGAAATATATTTAAAGTTAATAAATTAAATTTGAGATGTGAAAGATAGCAAGCTAAATACATCCATAGAATTTATTAAAGGCATTGGTAAGATTAGAGCTAAAATTCTGAAAGATGAATTAGGTATTAAAACTTGTTATGATTTGTTAAATTTTTATCCTTACAAATATTTAGATAGATCAAGATTTTATAAGATTTCTGAACTATCAGAAATAAATATTTATGTACAAATCATTGGTTTTTTTAAAAACATATCATATAAAAAATCTGGTAATAAATATAGAATTGAGGGAGTGTTTTATGACGGTGAACAGAATATAAAAGTATTATGGTTTAAAGGTCTTAGTTGGGTTGAAAAATCTATCTCCATGAATATTAAATATGTATTATATGGAAAATTAAACTGGTTTGGCAAATCTCCATCATTTGTACATCCAGATTTTGAGAATTTTCAAAACTTTAAAAAGAAATCTATTAAATTACAGCCTGTTTATTCTTCTACAGAAAAATTATCCAACTCTGGTATCACAAATAAATACTTTATTAAAATAATAAAGAGCCTTTTTGATTTTTTAGGAAATCAGTTTGATGAAAACCTAAATGAATTTCTTAATAAAAAATACAATTTAATTTCACCAAAACAATCTTACTATAATATTCATTTCCCATCAGACATTTCATTGCTTGAAAAATCAAAATTTAGATTGAAGTTTGAAGAACTTTTTTTTAATCAACTTAAGTTTAAGTTAGCTCACAATAAAATAAAGAATAATAATAATGGATATTATTTTCCAAATGTCGGATTAAACTTTAATAAATTTTACAATGATGTATTAGAATTTGATTTAACCTTCGCACAAAAGAGAGTTATTAAAGAGATAAGAGATGATTTTTCCTCAAAGAAACAAATGATTCGCTTATTACAAGGAGACGTAGGTTCAGGAAAAACTATTGTTGCATTGATGTCGATACTAATATCTATCGACAACGGATTTCAAACGTGTCTAGTAGCACCCACAGAAATTTTAGCATTTCAGCACTTTAAAAATTTTAAAGAGACTTTACAATCGCTAAAATTAAATGTTAGTATTTTAACTGGTTCATCTAAAATAAGTGAAAGAAAAAAAATATTAAATGAACTTAAAAACGGTTCCTTAGATATATTGATTGGTACTCATGCAATCTTTGAGGATAATGTAATTTTTAAAAACTTAGGTTTTGCAGTTATAGATGAACAACATCGATTTGGAGTTAAACAAAGATCTAAAATTTGGAAAAAAAATAACCCACCTCCTCACGTATTAATAATGACTGCAACGCCAATACCAAGAACACTAACAATGAGTTTATATGGTGATCTAGATTTATCTGTAATAGATGAGCTGCCCCCTGGGAGAAAAGATGTTATAACAGTAAATAGAAAAGATAGAAACAGGCTAAAGGTATTTGGTTTTATCAAAGACCAAATTAAAAAAGGTAGACAAATATATGTTGTTTATCCTTTAATTGAAGAGTCTAAGAAGATGGATTTAAAGTTTTTAGAGGATGGCTACGAAAGTATAGTAAAAGAATTTGATTCTCAAAAATACTCTGTAGGTGTTATGCATGGAAGAATGAAAACACAAAATAAAGATTTTGAAATGATACAGTTTTCAAAGGGAAAAACAAATATTCTTGTGTCAACTACAGTTATTGAGGTCGGCGTTAATGTCCCAAATGCTTCAGTTATGATAATTGAAAATGCAGAAAGATTTGGTCTATCACAATTACACCAACTCAGAGGAAGAGTTGGTAGAGGAACATATGATAGCTACTGTATATTGATGACTAAAGATAAAATTTCAGAGGATGCTAAAGTAAGGATTGATGCAATGGTTCAAACTAATGACGGTTTTAAAATATCTGAAGTTGATTTAAAATTAAGAGGTCCAGGTAATATTTTAGGAACTCAACAAAGTGGAGTTTTAGATTTTAAAATTGCTGATCTTGTAGAAGATGAAAATATCTTATTAGATGCCTCAAATGATGCATCAGTTTTGTTAAAAAATGATTCCAAATTAATTCTAAATGAAAATTATAATATTCGTAGATTTATTTTAAATAACCCTATAAATAAATCATGGAATGAAATTGGTTAATTTATAATTGTTACTTTATATTTACTTTAATGAAAATATCCTACAACTGGCTTAAGGATTTACTAGATTTTGATCTTAATATTGAAGAGACCTCAAAATTATTAACTGACATTGGACTTGAGGTAGAAAAGACTCAAATTTATAAAACACCTTTAACTGATTTGTCTAAACTTTTAGTAGGTGAAGTTGTAAAATGTGAAAA
>CETQ01065496.1_pt1 | contig 11748 bp, 10 predicted proteins | sample 531261 | NCBI WGS metagenome assembly CETQ01 (sample SAMEA2622376, study PRJEB7988) | marine metagenome | biome: marine biome (ENVO:00000447); feature: surface water layer (ENVO:00002042); material: "saline water (ENVO:00002010), including plankton (ENVO:xxxxxxxx)" | depth 5 m
CTCACTCCCGGGGTCAGGCTGATACCTGGTTCACTACCTCCTGGCTCCATTCCCTGACTCGTTCGGAATTGCCGGTTATCCCAGTAGCTGTAATGCCGCCTGTGGGCGCTGATTAGCCTGAGCCAGCACCGTAGTACTTGCCTGCTGAATAATCTGATTACGCGTTAAGGCAGCAGTTTCTGCTGCAAAATCAGTATCTTTGATTTGCGAACGTGCCGCCGACACGTTTTCTGAAATGTTACTCAGGTTACGGATTGTAGATTGGAAACGGTTTTGCAGTGCACCCAATTCTGCACGGGTTCCTCCGATAGCAGAAATTGCGTCGTCGATTGCTGTCAATGCAGCCGCGGCAGCCGCGGAAGTCCCGACACTCAATGTATCGATGTTTAAACCAGATGCGCCGTAAGACTGACCGCTTAAGGACACTTTGATATTCTGGCCAGCGTTTGCACCAACTAAAAAGTCAGCGCCAAACGAACCATCTAACAGGGCTTTACCATTGAACTCTGAATCACTTGCGATACGCGAGATTTCCGTTTTCAGCGCAGTCACCTCTTTGTTGAGAGCGCTGCGATCTGAAGCACTGTTCACGCCGTTTTGGGACTGTACTGCCAGTTGACGAATACGCTGCAACGCAGTGGTTGTTTCATCCAGCGCGCCTTCCGCAGTTTGGGTTAGTGAAATAGCATCGTTAGCATTACGTACGGCCTGGTTCAGGCCTTGAATCTGAGTCGTCATACGGTCAGTAATTTGCAGACCAGCCGCATCATCTGCCGCACCATTAATGCGGAAGCCCGATGACAGACGCTCAAAAGACGTGCTTAAAGAATTAGATACATCAAACAACTGGCGTTGTGCGTTTAATGCAGACACATTGGTATTGACGAACAAAGACATAAGTCTCTCCTACACTTTCAATCCAGCTAGGGCTGGCTGCCAGAATATCCGGCAATTACATTGTAATAGTAGTCATCAATACCTGAGGGGTAATTGATGAACTGGCTCTCTCAGAACTATTATCGACAATTCCCAAATTCCCTTTAATGAAATTGACTATTTTTTTATGCAGTAATGACGATAGACGTCATTTAGATAGCTAACATATTGTCATATCTAATAAATTTACGATTGATAGTGAACGGTGACTCTGAATCACCTGAAACGAATAGACCGGGGTATGATATATTGTCTGATGAAGTTTGATTTGAGCGACGGTTACAGTTGAGCAATCAACTTGCCAGTCTAAAAGAGTGATAGGGTGACAAGCTGATAGGAATAATTATGAAATGACCAAGCCTGGCTAATAAACACAAATCTATTGCTATTAAGGCGTGGAATCCACAATCCCAATGGATATAGTCACAGGATACGTCTGAATTGGTAAGCGATTATTGCAGATAGCCAGAGAATGTTAACCTTTGCTCATAACTTATGCGGTGGTCAACATTCTCTGGAGCATCACGACAGATAGTTGAAAAGCGATAATCCTGAGATACGCGGAAAAGTACTTAGTGCTGCAGTAAGCGCAGCTTCCTGCTTGGCAAATTCGGCTGAGGCTTCGGCATAGTCCACGTCCTGAATAGCGCTGCGAGCTTCTTTGGTCGACACTTCCAAATCCAGGTTGGTTTCATAAACCGACTGGGCCACATTCAGCCGGGCACCAATAGACGAGGTTTCAAACGCTATTTTTTCCAGGCCATTATCAATGCCTACCAGGGCATCACTTAACGCTTCACGGTAAGCGGCATCACCCACCTGATCGTTATTAAGCACCTGCTGTAAGTCATATAGCGTGGTGGCAATATTTTTCTTTTGCGGCGCATCTAACTGAAAATCCAGGGTATTGCCGGTTCCGCCCTGCAGGTTAAAATCAATACCGGCGAAATTGAATGGCTCACCTGAGGTGAAAACTTTAGTCGCGACTACACTGCCAGTACCGAGATTCTGAATTTGCACCTGATTAGGCGCTGTGATGCTAATACGATAATTATTATTGGCGGCATTGAGCGGATCGTAGTTATTCTTATAGAAAGTATCAAAATCGCCCTGCCCGGCCACCACCGCTTCATTCACAGTAATCCCGGAATTGTTGGTGATGGTGAAGTTGCGCCGCGCCGGTACATCTTCGAATAAAGATTGCCCTGATGCGCTGCTTCTCACCTTGACACTATTAGAAAGCTGTACTTCGTTGCTACCGCTATCGCCCTGATAGGTATACGCGTTGCCAGGACCGCCCGCATTCAAAACGAAAGGTTGAGATTCAGACTGATAACCCGAAAAATAATAGTCACCCTCGGCGTTTTGCGAGTTCATCAGATCGAAGACTTCGTCTTTGATCTGGCCTATCTCTGACGCCAGCGCTTTACGATCGGCATCAGATAAGGCTCCGTCACCGGCCTGAATAGTGAGCATTCGAGCGCGGTTAACCGAATTGGTAATGTTATCCAGAATGGTTTCCTGCTGCTCCAGCGAACCGGTTACCAGGTCATTATTGCGTTGATATTGCTGTAAACTGGCCAGCTCTTCGGTCATGCGCAGCACTTTGGCGCTGCCAACCGGATCATCCGATGGTCGGTTAATCTTCTTACCCGTACTCAACTGCTGCTGTGTGTCAGCAAGCCCTGACTGATTATCCATGATGGCACGGATATTCTGATCATAGAGTTGATTAGTAGAAATACGCATGGCTGTTACCTAACCGACGATAAAATAGTATTAAACAATTCCTGGGCAGTGCTCAAAATTCTGGCTGCTGCTGCATAAGACTGCTGATAACGCACAAGGTTCGCAGCTTCTTCATCCAGACTCACTCCCGACACTGAGTCAAACCACTCAGTTGACTGCACTTTCATGCTTTCGGCGGCTTGCAGGGCAATACCGGCAGAAGCTGACTCTTCGCCCACCCGGCTTACCAGGGTCGAGTAACTCTCATGCAACGTGCGCGGCTCACTGCTTGAGTTGGTGCTAAGTTGCACCAACGACGCTTGCTTCAGTGAGGCCAATTCCAGGGCATTCTGGTTATCAAAACTTCCATTGGTATTGTAGCTGACCGAAAAGGTGTCACCGGCAGCGGGTATTCCTTCAAGGCTAATATCGTAACTGTCGTCTAAACCACCGCCCGCCTGGGCTAACAGGTTATTCAAATCAGTGGCTCCGGTAACGGTCGATAACACCGTACCGCTGCTATCCAATACTTCATAACTGTCTGCTGCGGTAAAACGAATCTGCGCAGGGGCACCGGCATCCAGACCACCCGCGCCATCAAAAAACGATGTAGTAACATCGGTATCGTACACCTGAGTATTTACTACGGTGGCATCGCCAAGATTATTGCTGCCGGCATCACTACGTACCGGGCTGGCAAAGGCTAAATCTTCTGGCCGCGTGGTAGCCATAGTAATATCCGACGCACTGTATTTTACCGGCTGAACCAGAAACTGGTTGCCCACGCTGTAGCCACCAGCAGACTGAAATTCAATTTCAATGCCGCCTGGAATTTCGGTATAGCCGGCATTTAACGTAATGTTACTAAACACTACCGGCTGGTTGTTTTCATCAAGCTTAGGCGTGCCATCGCCATTTAACAGTTCCACCGATACCTCATTGGGTACACCGGCGCCGGTCACGTTAGTAACGGACACACGAATATCGGCATCGGTAAGCTCGTTGCCTTTGCCTGGGGTAAACTGGCCGGATAAAGCCAGCGTAGGCGGTGTATTACTGTACGGCAGGCCGCTTAGCTCCGGCAACGTGAATATGTCGCCACCAAGCTGAAAATCCATATCCATGCCCAGACGATTTTGCGAATTTACCGCGTCTGCAAAAGCCACTGCCATCTGGCCAATATCTCGCTGCGACGGGCCTAATACCTCATCCCGATAGCGAAACAGGCCACCTAAGGCGCCGCCCAGATCTTCCTCAGCAATATTGATATCGGTATTGGGTTTGCTGCCAGAAAAGTTAGTCGCTAATTCCAGTTGCTTTTGCATGAAGTCAGCATTATCACTGAGCTCGAAAAGGTTAAAACTGCCATCTTCCAGTACCAGCGATTCACCACTGGCCAGATTAATCAGCAAAGAGCCATTGGCATTTTTACTTTCCCGCACGGTGATATCCATGATCTCCGCCAGATCATTAATCGCTTTGTCACGCTCGTTAAGTAATGCCGAGGGTTCGCTGTCTTTAAAGTTGCCTTTGGCCACCAAAATGGCTTTATTCAGATTGCCGATAGATTCAATCAGGCTGTTGGCGTGGCTCACCATACTGTTAAATTCAAGGTTAAGCTCTTCTTCCTTAGCTTCCATAAAATCAGAAAGTGACGACATGCGGCGCAGCAATGCTTCACCCTCTGCAAGCACTAGTTGGCGTGAAGATAAATTAGTTGGGTCGTCAGCTGCGGTTTGCACCGAGGCAAAAAAGTCACTAAACCCGGTCGACAGCGAATTGGCTTCGTTAGCCAACAAATTATCTATCGCTGAGGTCTTTTCAGAGAAGGTTTCCCACTCTCCTACTAACGTGGTATCACGGCGCAACTGATTTTGTGCAAACTGATTGATGACCCGCTCTGTGGTTGCACGGCCGACACCACCATAAAGCTCGCTGGTTACTGATGTACGTTCGCGCACATAGCCTTCGGAGTTAACATTAGCAATGTTGTTACTGGCAGTCGCCAGCAGCCGGCTGCTGGCATTAACGCCGCTGGTCGCAATTGAATATAAATCAACGTTGCCGCTCATAAGCACGCCTTAGCCTGTTGCGGCAATATTACCGGGCAACTCTTTTTCATGGCAGATAGCTCCGCAAAGAATCACTGTTATAAACGGCCATCACCTTATCCGCATACTGCGGATCCGTGGCATAACCGGCATCTTGTAACGCTTTAAAGTACGCCTTCGGGTCACCGGCATTTTCTACTGCCGGGCGGTACCGTTCCTGACCACGAATAAACTGAACGTAATCTTCAAAACCCTGCTGTAAATTATCATAAGAGCGAAACGCGGCACGCTGCTGGCTTGCTACCGTGCCGTCGAACTCCATGGTATTGACGGTCGCCGACTCTCCCTGCCAGTTGCTATTGGCTTTAATACCAAACAGGTTATTGGCACTGCTACCACTGCCATGATGGATAACATGTTGCCCCCAGCCTGTCTCTACTGCCGCCTGCGCCACTAATGCCTGAGGCTCAATACCCAGTTCTGCCGCCGCTTTGCTGGCAGCTGGCCAAAGTTGTTCGACAAACTCCTGAGGGTTACTAAACGCAGCCGTTTTAAAGGCCTGTTGTGATTGCGGATCGCTGAGTAGTTCGGCTGTTTGTTGGGCTTGCTCAACGCGAAATTGCCGTTGTCGATTCAGCGATGCCAGATTGCCGTCGTTACGGGCCACACTAGCCGGGATGTAATCGTTAATATCATGCTGCCCTAACTGCTGAACTATAATCTCAGCCAGGCCAACACCACCACCGCTGGAAAGATCCTGAGCGAGCTGTTTATCGTGCATGTCACGATAGAACTTCACTTCTTCGGTATTAAACGGGCTGTCTTTGTCGGCCATGGCATCCTGGGCTTTACGCATAGATTTGAGCATCATCTGGACAAAAATCGCTTCAAACTGCTGCGCTGCTTCTTTGAGCGCTTTGTCATCTTTCGAATAGGCTGCCTCACGCAAACGGTTCAGACTGGATAAGTCATGAACATTGCGGGCCGACTCTAACTGCGACTTTGTATTCAGTACATCCATCAGATCACCACCAGCTCGCCCTGTAACGCGCCAGCCTGGCGAAGCGCTTCAAGAATAGCCATCAGATCGCCGGGCGCTGCGCCAACTTCGTTAACCGCGCGCACCAGCTGATCCAGGGTTACGCCAGGTTCAAACTTAAACATGCGGCTATCGGCCAGATTGACATCAATGATGGACTGCGTTGTTACCGCTGTTTCGCCGTCAGCCAGTGCATTAGGTTGCGTCACCTGCTGGTTTTCACTGATAGTAACGGTAAGGCCACCGTGTGTAATAGCGGCTGGTAATAAACGCACGTCGCGACCAATAACAATGGTGCCGGTGCGGCTATTAACCACCACACGCGCTGGTGCATCTGCAGGAGTAAACTCAAAGTTTTCCAGCGTGGCTAAAAAGCCCACACGCTGTCCCGGATCGCGAGGCGCAGTCACTCTGACCGAAGCTGCATCCAGTGGCTCAGCAATGGCATAGCCTTTTTCCGGTTGGGCTCCGAGGCGCTGATTAATCACATCGGCCAGTGCTTTGGCGGTAGAGAAATCAGGATAATGTAAGTTCAGCGTCAGGCTGTCGCCGCTGGCAAAACCGCTCGGTACTGCCCGCTCGACCAACGCACCGTTAGCGATCCGACCTACTGTTGGCGTATTCACCACCACTCGCGAGCCGTCACCGCCCTCAGCACCAAAGCCGCTAACAACCAGGCTACCCTGCGCTACTGCATAGATATTGCCATCCACACCTTTAAGAAAGGTTTGTAATAAAGTACCGCCCTGCAAACTGCTGGCTTCACCCACCGAAGACACTGTGACATCAATGGTCTGGCCGGGTTTGATAAATGGCGGTAACTCGGCATGGACAGCCACTGCCGCAACGTTCTTGATTTTGGGTTTAATATTGGGGTCCAGGCTAATGCCAAAATTGGTCAGCATGGTTCTGAAACTTTGCTCGGTAAACGGGCTTTGCTCGCCAGTACCGGGTAAGCCCACCACCAGACCATAACCAATTAACTGGTTACTACGCACGCCCTGAATACTGGCTACGTCTTTGATACGCTGGGCGTGAGCGCTGGTAACCAGACTCAGACAACACAGTACAACACTTAATAATTTACCCATGTTACCCCCTAGAAAGGCCACCATTGTGATGAAAAGAATTTTGTCAGCCAGCCTTTCTCCTGAGAGCGGGCAAAGCTACCGGTACCACTGTATTGAATGCGGGCATTGGCAATACGGGTAGACAGGATTTCATTTTCCGGAGAGATATCCGACGCGCGGATAATGCCGGTTAAACGGATATATTCATCACCGTGGTTTAACGTCAGCCATTTCTCACCGCGTATTACCAGATTCTGGTTGGCCAGCACGTCAGTGACGGTAACCGAAATACTCCCGTTCAGGCTGTTGCTTTGATTCGCCTGGGCATCACCGGCAAATTCGCTGGAAGAATTTACCCCAAGCTGAATAGACTGATTGCCTATATTCAACGCGTTGCCACCTAATCCGGTAATCGGCTGCACATCAACACCGGTTTCTTTTGACGTGGTGGTGCCGGCAGATTTCGTGGCATTGGTATTTTCACTGAGAGTAACCGTAATGATGTCTCCCACCCGCCGGGCCGTTACATCTGAATAAAGGCTATTAGCCATCCGCGGGCGAAACAGGCCGCCATCCTCAACAATTTGCTCGCGCGGCATCTCAGGGATCACCGGCGCAAAAGATGGATCATTCGCCTCAACACGATCGGGCGAAGTACTGGCACAACCGCTAAACAGTGCAACACAAGTAAATACCAGTAATACACGCATCATGAGATCACCTTAGATTAAAGCTGCTGTATAACCTGACCAAGCATCTGGTCAACCGATGAAATAACTTTGGAGTTCATTTCATATAGTCGTTGGCTCTCGATCAGATTTACCAGTTCTTCGGTCACATTCACATTGGACGTTTCCAGCGTCCCCTGCACGATAGTTCCCAGGCCCTGCAGGCCCGGTACGCCCTGCAATGGGGCGCCGGAAACTGCCGTTTCCACATAAAGGTTCTGGCCCACTGGCTGTAAGCCGGTCGGGTTAACAAAATCAGAAATATTGAGCTGACCAAGCACCTGAGGCTCAGCCTGACCACGTACCGATGCAGACACCTCACCATCCTGTGAAATGGTGATTTGCTGGGCATCTTCAGGAATGGCGATTTCTGGCTGCAAAAGAAAGCCTGCGCCCGGGGTAACAATTTGGCCCTGATCGTTTAACGTAAACTGACCATTTCGAGTGTAGGCAATGGTGCCGTCCGGCTGCAAAATTTCAAAAAAGCCACGGCCCTGAATAGACATATCCAGTGCATTGTCGGTAGTTAACAGATTGCCCTGAGTGTGAGCTTTTTGCGTAGCGACCACTTTAGAGCCGGCGCCCACCATTAAACCTGAAGGCAATTCGGTATCCGCTGAAGAGCGACCACCAGGCTGATTGATGTTTTGGTAAAGCAAATCTTCAAAGATCGCCCGATCCTTTTTAAACCCAACGGTAGAAGCGTTGGCCAGATTGTTTGATACCACCGACACATCGGTTTGTGCCGCATCAAGTCCGGTTTTACTGATCCAAAGTGCAGGATGCATACTTGTCTCTCCTCTGCCTTTACTGAAATTCGCTGCGGCTTATTAAATAATCCGTAACAGCATGTTGCCACGCGTATCCAGCGTATCGGCTTTCTTCATCATTTTGACTTGCAACTCATAGTGACGCTGCAAACTGATCATATTGACCATTTCATCAATGGCATTAACGTTTGAACCTTCGAGCATACCGGTCATTACCGATACGGTTTCGTCTGCCGCAGCGATAGTGCCATCTTTCTGACGGAACAATCCGTCATTGCCGCGTTGCAAATCACTGTATTCAGGTTTAACCAGTTTTAACCGGCCTACTTCTTCGTTAACCGCAGCTGGCGCGCCTTGTGGGCGAACGGAAATTGTGCCGTCTGCGGCAATGTTCAGATTGTCCAGTGGCACCGGCAAAAATATTGGGCCGGCATCGCCCATCACTGGGTTGCCGTGCACATCTTCCAGGACTCCATCCGGCCCTAACTGAAAATTACCATCACGGGAATAGGCTTCGTTACCCTGCTCATCCTGTACCGCAAACCAGCCGTCCCCCTGAATGGCTACGTCAAGATCCCGACCCGTTTGAATCAGCGGGCCGTCTTCATAGTTGTTGGCAGGGCTTTCCGTCATGGCAAATACCCGGGACGGCAAACCTTCGCCGTATACCGGCATCGACCTTGCCTGTTCAAGCTGTGCTTTAAAGCCATTGGTTTGAGCATTCGCCAGGTTGTTAGCCCGTATTGACGTGCCTAACAGGTCCTGCGACGCACCACTGCTGGAGATATAGAGTAATTTGTCCATGACTGCCTTTTGACGCTCAAAGAATAGATATAAGGATCATTGCAAAGGCAATGCCAATAAGTAAAAGGCAGAAGAAAAGAGGTGTAAAAGGTAAAATAAATACAAAAAAGGCCGCGAAAGGCGGCCTCAGAATGATAACGGGATCTTATCGAATATTCAGAATCGTCTGATTAAGCTGGTTGTTAACTTCCAGTGCCCGGGAGTTCGCCTGGAAGTTCCGCTGCGCAATAATCATGTCAATAAGTTCAGTAGTCAGGTTAACGTTAGCCTGTTCAAGGGCGGAGGAGTTAATTTCGCCAAAGGTCCCTGTGGTCGCCTCGCCGGCCAGCGCTTCGCCGGACTCGATTGACTCTTTCCAGGCAGTATTGCTTTGCTGGGTCAGGCCCTGCTCATTGGCAAATCGAACCAACGCAACGCGTACTACCGGCTCTGAGGTACCGTTAGAGAAAGTTGCTCTGACCAGGCCGTCTTCACCGATATCCACACCGGTTAAGCGGCCTACTGGCAGACCATCCTGCTCAAGTGAGGTTACTTCAAAGGCGGAGGCGTACTGAGTTGGCTCATTGATAGTCTGGCCACCCAGCGGATCCAGGTTGAAATCGATACCGATGGTTTGAGTTTGATCGGCACCACCAGTTAACGCAATCGCGGCGTCAGGCGAACCGTCATCCCCCAGTGGTACAGTCACGATGCCACCGGCAGGTATTTGCGAGGTAAAGTCCCCACTCTGGTTAAATGACAATCTGGCCGGTAACCAGGCCTCTGTGTTCCCCGGGTTTTGCGGGTCGTCCCTCGTTGGCAGCGGTACACTGGTATCACCGCCTGCAATATCTACCGGGGTATCATCAAGGGTGGCAAACATTAACCAGCTATTGAGCTGATCCGGGCCAGTTGGTGTCGACTGGTCGGTACCATCCTTCACAAAGTAATAAGTCATTATGTGACTTTCACCGAGTGAATCATAAACGGTTACCGAGGTTGCCGCGTTGTAGGTGAGCGTATCATCAGGATTAAATGCTGTCGGATCGAGATAATCGTCGTTCGCCGGCAGATTCATCCGCATGGTGACTTCCTGCGTTGCCTGCGGTGAGCCTGAGGAGTCGGGAATACGCACAGGTTCGGTAGTACTTAACGCCACTGACGAACTGGTGCCATCCGGGTTAACCGGAAAGCCCAGCAGGTTGTCGCCGCTGCTGTTAACCACAAAGTTGTTTTCGTCCAGCTTAAACTGACCGGCACGGGTAAAGGAAAAATCCCGCGAGGTGATATCGGGTACAGTGGCAAAGAAACCATTACCGGTAATGGCTAAATCCAGTGCCGTATTGGTAAACTGCAGGCTACCCTGACTGAACTGTTGGGCCACTTCCTGCGTGAGGACGCCATCACCTACTTTGGTTTTACCGCTGGCTAACAGTGAGGCGGCATATACATCACCAAACTCGGCCCGCGACTCTTTAAAACCTACCGTGTTCACATTGGCAATGTTATTTGCGGTAGTGTCTAAATCTTTTTGTGCGGCAGAGACGCCACTTAATGCAATGTTAAAAGACATGTGCTTTTCTCCTACTAACTGCCGATCTGGATAACGTCGTCAAGATTGATACTGACATCACCCTCTAAATTCAAAATAATGCCCTGGTTGCTGCCAGCCAGGCTTACACTGCTAACGTGGCGATGAATAGCGGTGGAAATTGCTACCCCTTCACCATTCACCTGGCCGTTTGCACTCACCAGATATTCGCCGGGCGGCATTAAATTGCCGCTGCGGTCGGTACCATCCCAGTTGAACTCAATGTTGCCGGCCCCCTGGGTGCCTGCGTCGATGGTTCTGACGACTTCACCGTTGGCATTGGTGATAGTAATTTCCATGTTCTGTACGGTTTGTTCGTTTACCACAAAACCACTGAGGCCGGCGCCTTCACTGCCCATGTAGCCTACGTTGGCTTCTACCAGCACATCCTGGCCAATCAGGCTGGAAGCCTGTAATGCCTGGTTCGACGTCATGGAGGTAGCGAAGCTTTCAAACTTCTCATTCAGTTTGCTGATGCCGTCGGCAGTGGTGAACTGGGTCATCTGCGAAACCATCTGGTCGTTATCCACCGGTTTAGTAGGATCCTGATTAGACAGCTGCTCTGTTAACAGGGCGAAAAAGTCTTCCTGAGACAGGTTCTGCTCCGAGCCATCGGACACTTTGACTTTTTCTTCCTGCCAGTAGAGGTCAGTATTGAGACCCTGCGTGTTGGTAATTGTACTCACGTTAGTATCCTCTTAATGACCGCTACTACTGACCACGGCCAAGGGTTAACACCCGACGGAAAATGCGCTTAGTGGTATCTGCCAGTTGGACGTTGGTTTCATAAGCTTTGGAGGCAGACATCATATCGGCCATCTCTTCCACGATATTGACGTTCGGCTTATAGATGTAACCATTTTCGTCAGCCAGGGGATTATGCGGTGCATACTCAGTTTGTAGCGGACGGTCGCTCTCGACCACACCCAGTACCTTAACTTCAGAGCCCTTGCTGTAATCATTGGTTGCGCGATTCAGCTCGGCAGCAAAAACAGCATGACGGGCACGATAGGTATCCTGCTCACTACTACTTACCGAATTGGCATTGGCAA
>CETQ01017546.1_pt1 | contig 11702 bp, 19 predicted proteins | sample 531261 | NCBI WGS metagenome assembly CETQ01 (sample SAMEA2622376, study PRJEB7988) | marine metagenome | biome: marine biome (ENVO:00000447); feature: surface water layer (ENVO:00002042); material: "saline water (ENVO:00002010), including plankton (ENVO:xxxxxxxx)" | depth 5 m
CAGTTGCTCCACTTCCAGTTATACTCTTAACTTTTAAAAACTTATTCGCTGTCGGTGAGTTATCTGGTAGCTTTAACGTCCAAGACTGAGATGAACTATGAGGTGGTGATTGTAATGTAACTCCATGCGAATTTACATGACAGTTTAATTGAATTTTCCCTTCAATTGAACTTCCATCTCCTTTTGCCTCTAAACTTGGCACACTATTAGTTGATATTAAATTTAACTTCGCGGATGTTACTGCATCATCTTGTATTTCTGAAACTGTAATAGCATTGGCCGCAATATCTTCAGCAACAATAACATCTGCACCAATCTTTGATGTTCCTATTGCGTTATCCGCTATGCCGTCTGCTGTGATTTTATCTATTGCCATATCTTTATCCTAGTAAATATCCCCAAAAAACAGAACCCGATGGGTTAGTATGATAATATCCAGAAGAAGAGTTTTGGTAAAAAGCAAAATTGTCACTTGCAGATAGTTGAACTATTACAGATCCTACAACAGTTGGGTAATAATCATCACTTCCGCTACCTCCAGCGTTTATTTGGAAACCACTTGTAGAATTACCGCCATTTATAAAACCATATATATCTAACGGCTCATATTGGTATGCATATACACTAAAACCAAATATATATCTACCTGCAATCGGAGCTGTAAATTTGTAAGTGCTTGTGTTATAATGATTTCCTATATTGTGACCACCTTTTGCAGCTGTTATATTTGGATATCTTAAATACTCTGCGCCCTGCCATTGCCCTGATCCTCCATGTGCAAGAAAGCTCGGTTGGTTTGGTTTTGTTACACGACCAAGACCATCAACCTTAAAATCTTCATTTCCACCATAATCTTGAACAATAAATGTACCAGCACCAGAATTATTTGCACCACCTTTAGCGACAAGTGCTGTACCATTTCCACTTCCAGCTCCATTATGGAAAAACCCAGCATAATCAGAACCAGTGGATGTTGAAGAATGTAAAGTATAACTAGGAGATGTAGTTCCTATACCAACTCTATTATTGGCAGAATCAACTTTAATTGTAGATGTATCTACTGTAAGATCTGTTGTTGTCACGCCAGTATTTGTAATGGTTGTCATATCTTTATCCTATTAAAAATCCATAAAAAGAATTTCTCGGTGTTGAACCATATTGTGAAAATGTACCACTTCCATTATAATATGTACCTACTACAAAATCATTTACAGCCAGGTCGTATAAAAAATGACATTGTATTTGATCAAAGCTTTGTGATGCAGATGCGTTGCTCCCAATGTACGCACCTCCAGATGTATCGCTATTTTTGCTAATGTAGATAAGTTGGTTATTCCCACTGTATGATTGGGCACGACAGATAGACAAGCCAAACATATATTTCCCAGCTACTGGAGCAGTAAATCTACCAGTAGAATTATTATAGTGGCCTCCATTGTCATAGCTTTGACCTATGTTACCAAATTGATGAAAATAACCGTAACCACCGCTAGTGTTAGTCATAGTTGGATTACCATAAGTTAAAAAAGAAGGGTGATTAGGCTTAACTACATAGCCGCCATTTACAATATTTAAATGATTACCACCAGAAATACCCATCTTAATACCACCACTGGCGCTAGTATTATATGATGTTATCATCAAAGGTCTATTCGCATCACCTTCTGTTCTATAGTTTGCACCGTCCCACAACCCATAATTTACTTGATGACCACTGCTGTTTTGTAGTTTTATTCTTGACGATATACCTACAATATCAAGATCAACCGAAGGTGTTGTAGTTCCTATACCAACTCTATTATTAGTGGCATCAACTTTAAGTGTTGTTGTGTCAACGGCAATAGAACCATCCGCTGCAAGTGTGATATTATTACCACTTGCACTCGAGTGTTTTAGATGTTCTAGCTCAAGTGTAGACAATTAATTATTCCTTTGCTGCCATCGCTGCTTCGGCATCTGCATTACGCTGAGCACCGGTTTTTACAACACCAAGTTCAAAAGCCTGAGCAACTTGTGCATCAACTCCAACCGCCATTGCAACTTCATTCGCATTACAATGAGCAACTAAAGCCGCGATAATTTCTTCTTGTGCAACTCTTGCACGATTATGAAGAGCATTATCAGCCCAGTCTTGAACACTGGCCGCTGCATACTCAAGACACTTGTTTTGTGTGTCCGTAAGTTTTACAGTAATATCAACCATGTTTTTCTCCTTTCATTTTTTTTATTTATAATTATCCTAATAAATATCCCGTAACTCTTATACCAAAATTAGCGTCAGCATACGCTTCTGAAATTGAAGTTGAATAAGGAACTATATAATCTCCTGCTGTTAAACTCATTAATGCTGTCCCTGCAACTGACATATGTGAATCTGCCTTGTAAGACTGATAACCTTGAATAGTGATTGTTGGAAATGTACTTGAACCTCCTTCAGACGCAGAGTTAAGTTGAAACCCAACAGACCCATAGTCATCTGCAACTTGCATTCGTATAGAACCGTGCATGGCAAAAACATATACTCCTGTTACAGGAACAACGTATTTTAAATATTTACCACTGCCTATTGGATGTGTTTCGAAAGTAAGAGTGCCACCACCAACATTAAATTCTGTAGTGGTGTTTGCACTTAACCATATGGGAATAGGTGTATGATAGTTAGTATCATAAACTGTATCACCATGATTTTGACCCCATTCTTGAGAGTTAACTGTCTTAGCACTAAAAGCAGGTCTAACAGGAGTTGTTACTCTACCTGTGCTATCAATAGCCAATGCAGTTGTACCATTACTATGTTTTAAACCATCTACTGGAATAATATTACTTGCGTCTTTTACTGGAAGTTTTGATAAATCAATAGTGTTTGTCCCTGCCGCTGAAGGAACAGTAAGATCAAAATAACCTGATGAATCTCCTGAAACTCTTATTGTACTCATACGACTACCCACCTTGCATTTGAACCAAGCGTCACCGTAACTCCTGATCCGAGTGTTATTGGTCCTGCACTTACTGCACTTCGGTTTGCGCCTAAAGAATAATTCGACGAAAGTGTCTGTGCATTTGTGTAAAATACATCTGATTGTGCGCCAACACTACCGAATGATATTGTACCACTGCCGTTTGTAATAAGAGCTTGACCACTTGTTCCGTCTGATAGATTCAAAGCATCTATACCTACTGAGTTTGTTGCAAGCTTAGCTGTTGTTACAGCATCATCTTGCAGTTCTGAAACTGTAATAGCATTAGCTGCAATGTCTTCAGCGAGAATAACATCAGTTCCAATGTGATCTGTAGTGATTGCATTATCTGGAATTGAATTTGAATGTATTTTTCTTACTGCCATTATTTTTCCAATCCATATATTTGAATAGATCCATATCTGCTTGTGTGTGTAGCGCTATTCCAGCTTACAATTCTAAATCCAGTTATCGTTTGAGGATCAAGAACTCTGCAAGAACTTGAAGATTCTTCCAAATACATATTTTGACCACTACCTAGCCTATATAATAGTGTAGCTTTTGATCTTATAGAAGCTATACCGTCTGGGTGATCCGGAACAGAGATAACAGCTTGACCATGAGAATCGTAATCTGTCCCATTTCCTGCCAGCCAAGCTCGAGTTTGTATTCCTGCATAAGTACTATTGTTGTAATCAGGACCACTTGTAGTATTAGAAGGCATCCATTGTATAACATTATTATAATCAGCTGATGAGTATTCTCCGCCAGAAGTTCTAAATTTAAACGCTGTCTCATTCCATTGATTTCCGCTAGAAGCAGTATTTCGATGACTAATATACCAGTACAACATATAGTTTATGTATTTACTTCTATCTACAACATCAAAATCAACTGCTCCTGTATCAGTTGTCCAGTTTTGTGTGGCTAATTTTACAAAGCCGAGTCCCGCAACTTTACCATCATTGGCAATAGACATCGCGGTGTTTGAAGTAGTGCTTTGAATTGTGCCGACTTTTAGAGTACTCATCCTGCAATCTCCTGGACTGTTAGCACTGATACAGTTCTTGGGTCATAATTTCCAGTATTTCTGTCACTGTGAGACCTGTTAATGTACGCTATTGCACCTGAACTATTAGCTGTTCCCTGATAATCTTTATATTGAATTTTATAAGTTACCTGAGATGTAGTGTTCGGTGAGTCTAATATATTTATTGGAATTGGAGATATATCATACACATCCCAGCCGCTTGTAGTAGTTGAAGAAGAATAAACTTGCGGTCTGCTACCAGCAGCATCACCTACGGATAAAGCTGTACCATTTCTAACAACTCTAATGTAAGACCTAAAATAATTTTCAGCAACGTTCACAAAGCCAGTAACTAGTATCTTGCTTGATGTTGAACTAGGAGTTATATCTAACGTTAATCCACTATCAGCGTAACTATTTCCTTGAGCACTAGTAGCTGAAGTTAATGTCATTGACAATGTTTGTAGTACTGCTCCAGGCGAAACAATTGATCCTCCATCAGTTGCCACTATTTTTTTACCAGTAGGCAAAGTAATTGTGTTACCTGTTTGTGTAGTGATTTGATTTACAGCAAGTGTACTCATACTATTGCCAGCCTTCCTCCGTTAGTAACTGTTAGTGTAACACCGCTCGCAACTGTTAATGGACCGGCCGCAACGGCATTATCAGTTGCCGCAATGGTTACATTAGTATTTAACTCTTGTTCATGCACTCTAAAAATATCTTTTTTACCGTTTGTTGTATCGCCTCTTAATGCACCACTTGCATTGTCTCCTTGGAATGCACCTACACCAAGTGTTACTCCACTGTCAATCTTTGCCGCAGTGATTGCACCGTCTTGAATGTCAGCAGTTGCAACCGCGCCATCAGCAATGTCAGCGGATGTAATAGTTGTATCTGAATTAAGTAAATTTGCCAAGTTTCTTGCATTACTCATTGTGTCACCTCTGTAAACTTCATGTAAGAGTTACTTCTTGCGTCATAATTAAAATATACATCTGGATAGCTGGAGCTTGGACAAATCATTTGAAGTGTGTAAGTAATTTGCGAAGTTGTGTTGTGATTATCATCAATCGCTCCGTATGCCTGAAAGAGATGCAGCTGTGTGTTATTTACGTCGGGACCTCTAAATACATCATAGTTAGAACTAAAATTATGATTAAGATGTTGTGTTGAAGAAAGTTGTGAACCGTTTCTTAAAATTCTATGATTAAACTGGCACTCTCCAGCATTTCTTTTTCCACAATTTATACTAGCGTCTATGTAAATATGACTGTTAGCAAATTTAGGTGTAAAATTGGCCGTAAAAAAAGTAGACCAAGAACTGCCTGAATATATAAACTGAGTAGCATATTTTGTGTGAACCATCTGAACAGGTGTTCCGGCTGGTATCTGCGCACTTGTAAGAGCTGCCTGCATATTATTTGGAATAGTACTTAATGCCATTACTGTGCTATCTCCGTTGCTATGATTGAATTTTCTGAAGTTGAATCAATATATCTAATTTCATTTCCTCCACCACTACTCACATAAAGTTTATAGTTTACTGAACTGGTTGTGTTAGGTGTGTCAAAAGTAAAAGCGTTTATACCTTCATTAAAATTATAAGCATTTCCAGAATCTCTATATTTAGAACCCCACTGAAGAACTCTACCATTGATTCCAGCGCCAATATTAGTTGCGCTTCCACCAGATATTGTTCTGTAAACTGTGGTCAAAAAATATTCTTCATTACTGGCACTTAAATGTAACCACCAAACAGTTTGGTATTCTATTTTTATAAGACTGTTTGCAAACTTAGGAGTTATATTTACAGATAAAGCAGTTGAAACCATACTTGTTGAAGTAGTGCTGGAATTACCACTTGTTTGTGTTGTTCGTTGTATTTGTATAACATGGCCTGCTGGCATCTGCAAGTTAGTAACACCACTCATATCGACTGATGTTGCAGTGGTTGCACCTTGGATTGTATCTATTGCGAGTGTACTCATTAGCTTGGCACCGTTATTAGAGTCATGGTGAAATCTCCGTTACACAAACATATGTTATTGTTCCACTGTCTGCGCCGTTATCGGGACGTCTTGTGCCAAACAAAAGATTAGTTTGATTAACATCACTAGCTCCAAAGAGACCAACTTGCAGTGTAGTGCCGGCTGCTACACTCGGACTAAAACTTTGAACAGTGCTAGGCTCAGCAAAAGCATGATACACGTAGTTGTAGCTGTGCGCTCCAGCAAAAGCGTCAATGGAATAAAATGCTCTATTTCCATTTGAAAAAGAAACAAAGTGACGAGTAGGAGAGTAACTTCCAATACCTATATAGTTTCCAGAGCTTGCATCAGCAGCACCTGATTTATATCCTAATGCTAGCGCAACGTCTGTGTCAGTATTGCCTGTCAGTGAGTTATAAGTACCTATAGAACAAAATGCATGAACTATAAAGCTGCTGTTTGCCATTTTAGTTACTATTTGACAATCCATAATTTTAATTGAAGCGTTTGATTGCAAAGCAACTCCAGTAGTATTTTCTGCATTGACTATTTGTAAAACACTACCACTAGGCAACTTAGCATGAGTAACTGCATCGTCGTGTAGTTTTGCAGTTGTCACTGCAGCTGAGCCTAGCTTAGCTTCTGTTACTGCAGCTGAGCCTAGCTTAGCTTCTGTTACTGCTGATGCAGCGATCTTTGCAGTAGTGACCGCGTTATTACTTATTTCATTAACTGTAACAGAATTATTAGCTAAGTCTGCGTCGGTTATTACATCGACACCGATCTTAGCTGAATTCACTGCTGAATCAGAAAGCCCATCTGTTGATACTCGAGTTACAGCCACGTTCTACTCCATTAAGAAGGTTCAGTTGGCCATGTAACATTTGTCAGTACACCGTCTTCAAGTTTAGGTTCTGCAGTTGCTGGAAGATCTCTTAGATCTTTACGATATGTTTTCCAAGCAGCTGACATAGTAACATCACTATTACCCATCCAGTCTGTTGCTGCTAGTTTTTCATTTCGTTGTGAACGAAGTTCGTTCATAGGTTCAGCATCAGTAAGCTCTTTTTGCTTTTCTGTAATAGCTGCCCATGTTGTTCCCCAATCTGCAGGATCTTGAGACTCAATAGCCGATCCGTTTGAATCTGCGCCAGTTACCTTTGAAAACATAGTTTTAAACTCGTCCTCAGAAGTAGGTTCTCCTCTCAATACCCATTCTTGAATTCCTAATGCACTCAATGCTGATGCGACGTCTGCCATAATTTACTCCTTTTAGTTTAAGAATTACAATTCTATTTATACTTATTTTTGTTTTAAGTTATACTTTAATCTCTTCGGCTATTAATAATCCTCTATCAATTATTGCATTTGCAGGAATCCCGGGAGCATAGCCTGCGCTCGGTACTGTGCCTATATTATCAGTAAAATATTGTTGTGCTTGTGAACTAGCTCCATACTGTTTAACATATATTTCATATCGTAAAACAGATGTAGTGTTTGGAGAATCAGTAAAGTAATAACTCAAGTGTGGATAAAAATCATGTGTATAACTGCTACGATTCAAATAATGATCCCATCCACCTCCCATTTTCCATGAGTTCATTGCGCCCGAACCTATTTTTCTGTATATAGCCCAGTTGGCTCCAGCATAACTACTGCTCGTATTAAATGCAGTCTTAGCGTCCCAGTGAAGCTTCACCATATTACTTGCTGCTGTAAGTGTAATGTCAACAAACAACCCAGTCGCCTGAAATGAGGTGGGAGATGCAGTTGTAACAGCATTATTGATTCTACCAATCTGTGTTTGCAATACAGCACCAGTAGGAAAGTTAGATGTCATATCTGTCGGCATCTGAGCATTCGTAACTTGACCTGATACGCCTCGATGATTAATTTTAGTTAGTGCCATATCTTTATCCTAAAAAATGTCCTGTGAACCAGTTAAAAGTTCGAGAATGTGATGAGTCATTTCCTTGTGCAGTAAAACTGCCGTCGTAGTATTGCAATACTACTCTTACATTATCATTTGCTTCAAGTTTTGCTAAGACGGTTATACTCATCATAGAGTCACTAGATACAGTTCTTGCGTGCATTCGAGCTGTACCACCTAATCCGTTATAACTATCATTTATTTGAATTTCAAATTCTGCATTACCGTTATTTACACAACCTATGTGTAAATGAAACTGATACATTCCCGCAATAGGCGCTGTAAATATTCCATTTTGATTATTATAGTGATTACCTACGTTATGGCATTTCATGCTGGTGTCAGAGCCCGTGGTTAAAGTGTTCCAAACTATTATTGGAGCTCCACTTGCACTTGTACCTCCTCCAGCGTTGGCTGCTGTGATTGCAACTCCTCCACCTTTTGTTACAGCGAATGAAGGCTGATTAGGTAAAGATACACGGCCAGCCGAATCAAATGTCATTGATGTTGTAGTACCAGCCACACTTTGAATTTTATCTACTTTTAAATTACTAACCATTAGCCTGCAATCTCCGTAGTAAACATTGTTGTGGCAGAACCTCCAGAACTAGTACCCCATCCAAAATAAGAATTATAACTGCTATTATGTGTGTAAACATAAGGTCGATAACTTATGCTTTGACCTAAAGAATAACTTGGAGTATCAATTATATTAATTTCACAATCTTGCCATGTATTTGATCCTCCTGGAAAAGCATGAGGTTTACCTGTAGTGTGACCATAGCTACCTCCAGCTACACTTCTAAATATCATAACAGCAAGATATTGTCCTGATGGAGCATATATTTGAGTATGAAAATTAATAAGAATTCTACTACCAGCTTGTTTCGGAGTTATTGTGCTTGTGACTTGTGTAATTGCAGTATTAGTAGAAGAGTTGTTGATAGTAATTTGCACATCATTTTCTTGAGTAAGCGGAGACACTTGAACAATATGACCTGCGGGCATCTTTAAATTTGTTGCGTTACTTAGATCAACATCGGTTGCTGCTGTCTTTCCTCTGATATCATCTACAAATAATATACTCATTGTGCTATCTCCAACATATTTGTATCAAATTGATAAGTAGCATTTGCTACTCCCCATGCATCAGTACAGTACCATCCAGAACCAGAAGTTGTATTACTACCTTTGACATAATACCTGTAGGTTATTGCAGTACCAGCAGGTTGATTTGCACTATGCGTAAAAGTTAATCCAGTAAAACCAGTTTCATGATTATTAGTTGAATACCTTACAAAATGTTTTTGACATAAATTTGATGCATAACTATCAATACTTGATCTTAGTGCGACTGACCAAATACAATTGACTGCTTGAGTTTGTATAGGGATATCAGTAACAATCATAATTTTTGAGTTTGCTAGTTTTGTTGTTACTGTGCCTAGTGTTGCAGTATTGACATATGATGTATTAGGACTAATACTGCCATACGAACTATATGGCACATGGGTGACATTTACTACATGACCGGGTGCGTGTAGCGTTTGACCAGAAGGTACTAAAATATGATTTGCATTTGCGCCAGATGATAGTCCTCTTATCGTTGTTACTTCTAATTCACTTGCCATTATACTACCGTCATTGTCCCGTTAATTGTTAGTGTTGCGTTCAGTGTCAAAGGACCTGCCGCCATTGCATTTTTTGTTGATGTGATAGTTACGTTTGTATCTACACTATTGTTATTTACCCTTATCGGCGTGTGGTCCGCTACCATGTCACTTGCCATCTTTGTAGCACCAACCGAATTGTCTGTTACTGTATTTACATTTCCAACTTCACCCATAACAACAATAAAGTCAACTACGTCTGAAGCTGCAAGTGCTGCGCCGAATGTAATGTTCGCTCCACTGATAGTAAAACCTACACCCGGCTCTTGAATAACACCGTTAACAGACACTAACATCTTCTCAGCTTGACCCGGCTCAAAATCAGATGAGCTGTAAGTCATTCCATAAGTTTGATTACCGTTTGTAGTAATACCGTCGAGTTTTTTAAATTCGCCCTGAGGTGTTTTTCCAATATAAGGCATTATTCAGCATCCTTAATAGTTAGTGTTCCGGCTTCAACCTGCCGCATGATTTCTGCGTAATACCTATTGTCTTTATTTTTAGGTACAAAACAAACAACATCATCTTCCATTGTAACGATTAAAACATCATGTTCAGTTTTACCATCTTCACTCATTTGTTTTTTTACTTGTTTAAACAACATAATAATATTCCTTAAAGTTCTGCGTCTGCTGTAAAATGAAAGGCCATAAAATGACCAAGAGTTTGACTGTTCGCATAAGTAGTATATCCATCTTCACCGATTCTACTTATATAATTACCAGCGTTATTGCCAGGCCCATTATCATAGTTACTTATTTCATTTATAGCGCCATCATATGGATTATAGTTAGTAACACTTGGAGCGGTTCTCATTTTTCCACCAGAGAACACGCTATAGTAATGAGGTGTGCTTGAGTTTCTATTTGCTAACCACATTCTTGTGTGACTACCAGTGCTTGATTCTGAGTATCCGGGCGCTCTTGCATAATCATAAGATTTTTGATAATATCTCTGACATAACGCAAGTTCTTGTGCGAATGACCGGTACTCAAAATCTGTAGCAACAGCGCCAAGTTCTACTTGAACTCCAGTAATTTGCCATGTAGCAGCGTTGGTTGCAGCCAATTGAACAGTACCAGATGGTGCTGTGGCATTACCACTATAATATTGATTTGCAGTTTGATGAAAATTAGAACCAGTTCCTAAATCAAACCATAAACTAAATCCAGAACCTGTACCACCTTGAGCTGTCCATGCAGTGTTTGATTCTGCTGTAAGGGTTAAAGTTTTATATTCCCAAGTATTAGCAGCATTAATTGTATATGTTGTTGGAAAAGAACGAGCTGGTGATGATGGTTTCACACGAACTGCAAGTCCAAAATTACCAGTAAGAGTAGATTTTACCCAAAAAGAAATCGTAAATTGTTTAGGAGATGATGTACCAAATCCAAAATGTTGTACATCATTTACCTCTAATGCTGTATTATATCCATAGTAATCACCACTACCAATTGTAGTAGCCGCTAATGAAGTAATTTTTGCACTATATTTAAAATCTGAGTTTGGTACATCATCTACTTGTGCAACCCCAATTTTACTTCCAGCACTAACAAATGTAGCCCAACGGTCTATTGTATAAATATTGCCTGTTGAACCAATAGTATAAGATGAAGCTCCATGGCCATAACCTCTTTGGTCTATGTTTTGAGCACCATTGATAATAACATTTCTACGACCAAGGTTAGGAACGTTTGCAATATTTGAATGTGATATTCTTGATCTTGTCATATTGTTATCCTATTAAGTAACCAAAAAATACTGTAGCGCCATTTGCAGCAGAACCATATATATTTCCATTCCAATCTGATGAACTACTTCTAGATATAACGCCTTCTAAATAATCATTTGCTGAAAGACTAAGTACATCATAAACATCAAAAGTATGATACGAATTTCCTGATCCCCATCCGTCTGATATTGCCTCAGCGCCCTGCATTGCTGTCATTGGATAACTAGAGCCATTCACTCTGCAATACACACTCATATATCTTGTTTCAGTATTAGGACTAGGATTACCTACTACAAATCTAACACCTACCATATACTTGCCCGGAGTAGCTATTGTTATTCTTGAAGTTGTTGCTGTGACTCCTTGAGAAAAAGTAATAGCTTCATAAGTTA
>CETQ01058784.1_pt1 | contig 11666 bp, 12 predicted proteins | sample 531261 | NCBI WGS metagenome assembly CETQ01 (sample SAMEA2622376, study PRJEB7988) | marine metagenome | biome: marine biome (ENVO:00000447); feature: surface water layer (ENVO:00002042); material: "saline water (ENVO:00002010), including plankton (ENVO:xxxxxxxx)" | depth 5 m
ATGCGGTGTCTTAAAACATCGAAAATCACAGCGCGAACGTCTTCAGGTATAACATAACCTCTGTGTTTTAAAAAAGCGTGGCATTTTGCTGCTGTAGCAAGATTAATACTACCCCTTGGAGAAGCTCCAAAGCTGATAAGTGGCTTAATTGATTCCAGATTATAATTCTCAGGATACCGGGTTGCGAAAACTAGATTTAAAATGTAGGTCTCGATTTTTTCATCCATATATACTTCTTTAATCGTTTCTTGAGCAGATATGATTTGCTTTGTAGTTACTACAGGTTTTATATTTGTGATATTACTGTTTAAATTATTTCTTACTATAAGTTGTTCCTCGTCCAGCTTAGGATAATCAATAACAGTTTTTAGCATGAAGCGATCTACCTGGGCCTCTGGAAGTGGATAGGTTCCTTCTTGTTCTACAGGATTTTGAGTTGCCATTACTAAGAAAGGGGCTTGAAGCTTAAAAGTTGTATCTCCAATAGTTACTTGCTTCTCTTGCATTGCCTCTAGAAGGGCAGATTGTACTTTTGCTGGCGCTCTATTAATTTCGTCTGCTAAAACAAAATTAGCAAAAACAGGGCCTTTTTTGATAGAAAAATCATTCTGTTTGATATTATAAATCATTGTTCCAACTACATCTGCAGGAAGAAGGTCTGGGGTGAACTGAATCCGGCTAAACCTACCTTTTACAGCTTGGCTTAGTGTGTTAATAGCTAGCGTCTTTGCAAGACCAGGAACTCCCTCTAAAAGGATATGTCCTTTCCCTAGAAGACCAATAAGTAGGCGGTCAACCATTTGCTTTTGTCCTACAATTACCTTCTTCATCTCTAGAGTAAGTAAATCTACAAATGCACTTTCCTTTTCAATTTTCTCATTTATGGCCTTAATATCGACCGTTTGATTCGTATTGCTTTCCATAGGAATATCTATATTTTTTAGGATTGCAAATTTCAAAAATATATTGTCATTTCATTGTTAACAATTGGTTAAAAATTGAATAGTTCCAAAATCAGAAAACCCCCAATTGTTTCTAATTTAGAATGTAAAAAATAATTTTCTGTCAAAATGAAACCTTTTTCGAGAATAATTTCCGGAACTATGACATGGGGATCATGGGGAAGCCATTTTTCTACAAAAAAAATGAGGGCACTTATTGAAGGAGCGACGAGTTTGGGAATTTCCACTTTTGATCACGCTGATATCTATGGCGGCTATACTACAGAAAAAGAATTTGGAATAGCATTTAAAGAAAGTGGAATACCACGTGAAAATGTTCAATTTATCACAAAATGTGGAATCCAAATGCCCTGTGAAGAAAGGCCACTTCCAGTAAAGCATTATGATTATAGTGCCTCTCACATTCGAATGAGTGTAGAAAACTCATTACTTAAACTACAAACAGACTATATCGATCTACTCTTGCTTCATCGCCCTAGCCCACTGATTGATGGTGCTATAGTAGCTGAGGAATTTCAAAAGCTCCAAAAAGAAGGAAAAGTAAAACAGCTTGGGGTTTCCAACTTTACTTCTTCACAAATGCAATTACTTCAAAAAGAAGTCTCATTAACTTGGAACCAGTTGGAGTGCTCACTAACTTATGAGATTCCAATGTTTGATGGAACTTTAGACCATATGAAATATCAAAATATAGGAGCCATGGCATGGAGCCCACTCGGATCTTATTTTAAGGAAAATTCCATTCAAAAACAACGAATTCAAAAGGTAATAGTCCCTTTATGTAATAAATATAATTGTTCAGAGGATCAACTTCTTTTAGCTTGGTTAATTTGTAATCCCTCAAAAATATATCCTGTTGTGGGTACAACCTCTGTTAAAAGAATGAAAAAATCAATCGAGGCAATAGATATAAAAATCGATATTATAGACTGGTTTTTGTTACTTGAGGCCAGTATGGGAAAACCTTTACCTTAATAATATGAAAAATAAAATTATTTTAATTACAGGTGCCACAAGTGGAATTGGTAGGGCAACTGCAATCCGTTTTGCTAATGTAGGAGCTAGATTGATATTATGTGGAAGAAGAAAAGAAAAACTGGATGTTTTAGTAAAAGACTTAGGCGAAAATCACCAGTCTCTCATATTTGATGTTAGAGATAAAAAGGCCGTTTTTAAGGCTATAGAAAGTCTCCCTAATGAGTTTAAAAAAATTGATGTACTGATCAATAATGCAGGAAATGCACATGGGATGGATTCTGCTCAAACAGCAAATTTAGATGATTGGGATGCAATGATTGATAGTAATGTTAAGGGCTTAATGTATGTAACCAAGGCAGTACTTCCTTTTATGGTTGAAAAACAAAAAGGACAAATAATCAATTTGGGATCTATCGCTGCAAAAGAGGTATACCCTGATGGAAGTGTATATTGTAGTAGTAAAGCTGCTGTTGATTCTTTTACTAAAGGCTTAAGAGTTGATCTAAATCCTCTTGGGATTAGAGTAGGGGCAATTCACCCAGGCTTAGTAGAAACTGAGTTCTCGTATATTCGTTTTAAAGGCGATCAAAAAAGATCAAAAAAGGTCTATGAAGGAATGAATGCCCTAAATGCTGACGATATAGCGGATGCCATTTTATACATGACTCAAGTCCCGGAAAAAGTAAATATTGCAGATATAGTTATACTTCCTACAAGTCAAGCCAATGCATATGTAAATAATAGGTCAGTTTAATATATCATTGTCAAAATTTTATTCTATTCTTCACTCAAAATTTCAGGGTATAAGAAATGATTATATGGAAAACGGGTAACATGTATTTTTCGTGCCTCATCATAAACTTTATTTCTAAACTCTTTAATATTCATTTTATTTTTAGCAGAAATAAAGAGTGCTTGCCCATTCATCGTACTCATCCAAGTTTGTTTCCATTCCTCGATGCTATAATGTTTCTTTCCCCTTGACTCAACTAATTCCGTTTCATCCCAGTATTTAGGCTCATAGATATCAATCTTGTTGAAGACCATATAAGTGGGTTTATCAAGGCTTTTTATTTCTTTAAGAATTTGATTAACTGATTCTATATGTTCTTCAAAATTAGGATGAGAAATATCAACTATATGAAGTAATAGATCAGCTTCCTGGACCTCATCAAGTGTACTTTTAAATGATTCTACCAATTGAGTTGGTAATTTTCTTATAAATCCTACAGTATCACTTAATAAAAAAGGGAGATTTCCTATTACTACTTTTCTTACTGTAGTGTCAAGGGTTGCAAAAAGTTTATTCTCAGCAAAAACGTCACTCTTTGCAATGACATTCATTAAAGTTGATTTCCCAACATTTGTATATCCAACCAATGCTACTCTGACTAGAGCTCCTCGATTACCTCTTTGAGTAGCCATTTGTTTATCGATAGTAATTAATTTTTTTTTAAGCAAAGAGATTTTATCTCTCACAATTCTCCGATCCGTTTCAATTTCAGTTTCACCTGGTCCTCTCATACCAATTCCTCCTTTTTGACGCTCCAAGTGAGTCCATAGACCTTTTAAGCGTGGTAGTAAATATTGATATTGGGCAAGCTCAACTTGAGTTCGAGCATAGCTAGTTTTAGCTCGCTGAGCAAAAATATCTAAAATAAGTCCAGTCCTGTCAAGAACTTTGATTTTAAGGATTTTCTCAATATTTCCCTGTTGAGCTGGAGTTAACTCATCATCAAAAATAATAGATGAAATGTCATTTTTTTTTACAAAATCAAAAACTTCCAACATTTTCCCAGTTCCTATAAAGGTTTTAGGATTGGGTGGATCAATCTTTTGGGTGAATCGATTTAGAACTTTTCCACCAGCAGTATATGTCAAAAATTCCAATTCATCCATATACTCTCTAGATTGATTTTCATTCTGCCTTCCGTTAATGACTCCAACAATAACTGCATTTTCAAGAATTAAAGATTTTTGTTCTATCATGCTACTATTTGACTTTCCACTTTTTAAGCTCAAGACAACTTCCATCAAAAGTTGCATAAGTATAATGTGAAACCCAATCTCCTAAATTGATATATGTTGAATTGTCCTTTAATTTAATTTCCATCGGAATATGCCTGTGTCCAAAAATAAAATAATCACGATGCTTTTCCTTCAGCTTGCGTTTAGCATACAATGCTAACCATTCTTTTTCTTCACCCATGAAGGCTAAATCATTGTCCTTTGTAATCAATTTATTTTTCAATGAAAAATAATTTCCAAGGCGTATTCCTATATCTGGATGTAATGCTTGAAATAACCTCTTGGCCAAAGAATTTGTGAAAATTTTTTTAATCAATTTATACCCTTTATCATTTGGCCCCAAGCCATCTCCATGGGCAATAAAAAAGGTTTTTGAATTAAATATAAATTCTTTTTGTTTATGATAAACTGATATGTTTAATTCTGTTTCAAAATAATCTTTCATCCATAAATCATGATTACCAACAAAATAATGTATAGGAATTCCTCTGTCCGCGACAGAAGCTAATTTACCTAATATCCTTACATATCTTTTAGGAATAACTGTTTTATATTCAAACCAAAAATCAAATAAATCACCTAATAAAAAAATAGCGGCAGCATTTTTTTCAATTTGTTCAAGCCATTTGATAAAAATACTTTCGCGTTGTTTGCTTAAGAATCCTGTTGGGGCTCCAAAGTGTTGATCGGATGCAAAATAAATTATCTTTCCCCCTGAAATATCCATTGATCGTTTATTAACCTATCGCTTTTTCTAAATCAGAGATCAAGTCACGTACATCCTCGATTCCAACACTTAAACGAATTAAAGCATCCACTACACCACTTTTTTCTCTGACTTTTTTAGGAATAGATGCATGAGTCATGCTAGCAGGATGTCCGGCTAAACTTTCCACACCGCCCAAAGATTCTGCAAGAGTAAAGAGCTTTAAACGCTCTACAATACTTATAGCTGCTTCATAATTTGCTCCTTTAGTAATGAAAGATAGCATACCTCCATAATCTTTCATCTGAGCTTTTGCTACTTTATGATTAGGATGAAATTCAAACCCAGGCCAATAAACCTTTTCTATTTTGGGATGGCTATGTAAAAAATGTGCAATTGTGGCTGTATTTTCACAATGCCTTTGCATGCGAACGTGCAAGGTTTTAATTCCTCTTAAAGTTAAAAAACTATCCATTGGTCCACAGATAGCTCCACTAGCATTTTGGATAAAACCAATTTTTTCAGCAAGACCAGGGTCATTTAGTATTAAAGCTCCAAGAACTACATCCGAGTGACCAGCAAGATATTTAGTTGCAGAGTGCATTACAATATCTGCACCCAAAATTAAAGGTTGTTGAATATATGAAGAAGAAAATGTGTTATCAACGGCTACTAAAATATCTTTCCCTTTTACTAAATTAACAATAGATTTGATATCAATGATATTCATCATAGGGTTTGTAGGAGTTTCAACCCAAATCAATTTTGTTTTCTTATTAATTTTAGAAGCTATGTATTCCGTATTGTGCATAGGGACAAAATGAAACTTTAGCCCAAAATCTTCAAATATTTTTTTAAATAAACGGTATGACCCACCATAGAGGTCATCTGTAGAAATAATTTCATCTCCTGGTTTTAATAATTTTAATACTGCGTCCATTGCGGCAAGACCAGATCCAAATGCAAATCCATAAGCTCCTTCCTCAATGCTTGCTAAAGACCTTTCTAAAGCTTGACGAGTAGGATTATGTGTTCTACTATATTCAAAACCTTTATGACCACCAGGAGTAGACTGAGCATAGGTTGAAGTTTGGTAAATTGGCGGCATCACAGCTCCATAGGCTTTGTCAGGATTTTGCCCTCCATGAATTGTTGCGCTATTAAAATGAAGTTTTTCTTTCATTGTCAAAATTTAACCATGTAAAGGTATTTGATTTTAGGCAAAACACTTATGTTCAATAAAAATGATTTTTATTTGTAATATTAAAATAATATTATGAGAAGATTTTTCTACTTAAGTAGCTGTGATACTTGTAAAAGAATTTTAAATGAACTTCCTATGGATGAAAGTATATCTCAAATTGATATTAAGAAAAATCCTATTACTGTTTCTCAATTAGATGTGTTATATAAAATGGTTGGTAGTTATGAGGCCCTTGTAAATAAACGAGCACAACTTTTTAAAAAGCTAAGCCTAAAAGATGTAAAACTAAATGAACAAAAATATAAATCACTTCTTTTGGAGCACTACACCTTTTTGAAGCGTCCAGTATTACTATATGATGGACATATTTTCGTTGGAAATTCATCTAAAACTATATCAGCAGCTAAATCATTTTTAAATGAACAATAGGGCTCTAGCATTACTTGCTGCCTTTGGTGCTACTACAATATATGGTATGAATCATACTATTGCCAAAGTAGTGATGCCTCATTATGTTGGTCCTTTTGGATTTATCATGCTTCGGGTTGTTGGTGCTTCTATTCTATTTTGGTCCGTTAGTTTAATTATGCCTAAAGAAACTATCGAACGAAAAGACTTTTTTAGAATTGCAATTGCTTCCTTATTTGGAATGTGCATAAATATGTTAATGTTTTTTAAAGGTCTTCAGCTTTCAACTCCCATAAATAGTGGAGTAATTGTAACCTTGACCCCAATCATTATTTTGATTTTATCTGCTTTTTTCCTTAATGAAAAACTAACTAGACTTAAAGTCTTAGGAATAATTTTAGGATTTATAGGAGCCGTTTTACTAATACTTTACGGTAATTCCAGTAGAGTAATAAATGCCCCCGATGTTTCTTTAGGTAATATTATGTTATTAATAAATGCAACTTGTTTTGGAGCTTATCTTGTGATGGTTAAACCTCTAACAAAAAAATACAGCACGATAACTTTGATGAAATGGATGTTTTTACTTGGTGTTATTTATACCTTCCCATTTACAATTACTGAATTTCTCGAAATTTCATGGAATACATTGCCATTTGAAGCAATTTGGCGAATTGGTTTTGTTATAGTGGGTACTACATTTTTAACATATATGCTAAATGTTTATGCTTTAAAAACTCTCCCTGCAACCACTATAGGAGCCTTTACATACCTTCAGCCGATAATCACTATTGTGTATGCAGTAATTACAGGAAATGACTTCCTTGACAGTATAAAAATTCTTGCGTGTATACTTGTTTTTACGGGTGTATATTTAGTATCAAAAAAAAGGGGAGCTACAACAACAGATAACTAATTTTTAATTTTCATTTTATCTAATCTAAAATTAGTTTTATCGATATAAATTAATAGTCTAATAAATTCTATGTCAAAAAAAAGTTTTTACTATTTAATCAAAATTCAATTTTTAGGTTATCGTTTCCATGGCTGGCAAAAACAAACGAAACATAAAACTGTTCATCTAATGATTGACAAGACATTAAATTTTATTTTGAAAAAAAAAGTTTTCAAAACACTTGGTTCAGGAAGAACAGATGCCATGGTTTCTGCTAATGGAACTGCATTTGAGTTATTTATAGAAGATTATCAAATTAAAAATCTTGATGATTTTTTGGAAAATTTTAATTTTAATTTACCCCAAGATATTAGAGCTCTGTCAATTAAAGAAGTTGATCCTGTATTTAATATTATTAAAGATGTTAAAGAAAAAGAATACCATTATGTTTTTGCGTGTGGCTCAAAATTTCATCCATTTTGTGCACCCTTATTAACTACGATTCGTGAAACCTTAAATATTAAACTCATGAGAAAAGGAGCAACTTTATTTCAAGGAAAACATAATTTTAAGACCTATTGTTACAAGCCTCGAAAAGAAGGAACTTTTGAAAGGGAGTTAAGTTGTTGTAAGATTATCGATAACACTATTTATCAAGCTAATTTTTTCCCTGAAAAAAGTTATTTTCTCAAGGTAATTGGAAAAGGATTTGGTAGACATCAAATTCGCTTAATGATGGGAGCTTTAATAAAGTTGGGTAAAGGTGAAATTGATTTAGATTATATTTCCCAAAGTCTTTCAAAAAATAATTCGCTCAAGATGGATTATATAGCACCAGCATCTGGTTTAATTTTACACCAAGTTAAATTTAGGGGGATCTAGTTTGCTAAACCTGTTTCAGAAAGAAGAAGCAATAGAGTCATCTGAATTGCTTTGTGACCATCTTCATTAATCCACCATTCATCAAGCGAATGAACATTACCGCCCTTTCCACCACATCCAATAGTTACTGAGGGTATTCCCTTTGAAATTGGAATATTCGAATTTGTTGACCCTCTTATTAATTCAGGCGAAGCCCCAAAATATGATGCTGCTGCAAGAGTTTTCTGAACTAAGGGTAAAGACATTGGTAGTTCTCCTGAAGGACGGTTACCTATTTTTTTTATTTCCAGTGTTAAATTAGGGCCCTGTCTTTTAATTTTGTTTTGATTATCCAAAGCTTTTTTTGTCGATTCTTCCAGCAAAAGTTCCATTGCATCTAACCGGCTTGGGTCTATAGATCTGATATCGATTTGCATTGAGGATTCAAAAGGAACGGAATTAATAGAAGTTCCACCCGAAATTACTCCTACATTATAACTTGTTTTGGGTCCTTTCAAAGTAAATTCATTGGCCTTAATCACAAAATTACTAATAGCCTCACCAAGAGCGTGATGTGGATTTACCAAACCAAAAGCACCCCATGAATGTCCACCTGGACCTTTAAAGGTTACTCTATAACGATATGAGCCCAATGCTTTATTATATATCCTCCCAATATCGCCGCCGTCTAAAGCTATCCAACTATCAATTTTAGGCCCTCCATACCTAAAAAGGTGTTTTACTCCCCTAAGGTCGCCTAATCCCTCTTCTCCAACAGAACCAATGAAAAGGATATTGTCTTTAGTTTTGATTCCTGAAGTTTTAATAGTTTCTAATATTGTTAAAAGCATAGATAAGCCCCTTGTATCATCTCCAATCCCAGGTGCAAAAAGAGTGTCTTTTTTGATTCTTACTTTAACATTGGTGCCCTCAGGAAAAACAGTGTCTAGATGTGCATCTAGAGCTACAGTTCGTTTACCTTCAACACCTTTCAATAAGCCTAAAACATTTCCTTCACTATCAATCCATAGTGAATCTACTCCCAGATCTTTAAAGTAATTGGCAAAAACAGCTGCTCGCTTAAATTCTTTAAAAGGAGGCGCTTCGATTTCAGTAAGCGAAATATGACGTTTGGTAGTTTTAGGTTCTAACTCTTTTATCTTATTAAAAGCAGCTTGTACTTTTTTACTTTTTGTTAAGCGTACAACTGTCTTGGAATACTTTTTCTCAACTATAACGTCTTTTTGAGCAAAAACAATACTTCCTAAAAGAAAAGTTGTAAAGATTAAAATTTTCTTGAAATTCATAAAATGTTATTTAGATAAATTTTTTGGTTTTTTATTCCATTTACGAGTGTCTTCAGCTCTTAATTCTTTAAATGTTTTTGTTTCAAAATTACCTCTAAATTTGTTGAGCATTTTTTCCGGTAGAGGAGTAAGTTTGCGTTTTACTAAGTTTAGCCAACCACCCATCATTTCACACCGCCCTACATTAACACCTTTATTATTATAAAAATTATGTTCAAACTCAAAAAAGGTTCCATCCTTACTCATTCCGGCCAGTTCCAAAGAAACTTGAATATTATCATCAGGAAGAACCTCATTAAAATAAAATAATTGTTCATTAAATACTATTGGTCCAATGTTTAACCTAAATAAGTTTTTATGGGAAAATCCTATTTCTTGTAGAAAAGCCATTCGAGTTTCACCGGCATAAGTCAAATAGGAAACATTTGATAGATGTCTATTTGCATCTAAATCACTCCAGCGCACTTCAAATTCTTTTAAAAACATAAAATCAATTTTTTATAAAACCATTCTTTTAGTATTTTTATCAAAAATTTATCATGAAAAAAATATTTTTAATTCCCCTTGCATTCTTCATATTCACTAGCTGTGGTGAAAATAGTGGAAAAAAATCACAAACCCCAACTAGTGAAAAAAAATCGGATGATACCCCTAGTTCAAAAATCGTTTTAAACTCTAACGACACTATGAAGTTTGACCAAAATATGCTTCTTGTGGAAGCTGGAAAAACAATAACCCTTACTCTAAATCATACCGGTAAATTCGGAAAAAGAGGTATGGGACACAACTTTGTTTTACTAAAAGCTGATGTTGATGTAAGTGATTTTGCACAAAGGGCTGCTTCTGCCATGAAAACTGAATATATCCCTGAAGGAGATGAAATTATTGCATATACCAAATTACTTGGTGGAGGTGATAGCGACACAATTAAATTTAAAGCTCCAAAAAAAGGAATCTACACCTTTATCTGTACATTTCCGGGTCATTGGCAATTAATGAAAGGAAAGTTTATTGTAAAGTAATTTGATTATTAAAAATCTTTTTAATCACAAAGACCAAGCCTTACCCCCAGTTGTTTTCATTAAATCAACGCAACCTTTTTGTTCTCCGGGAACGGGAGCATAGGCAAGTATGTTTTCACAAATGAATTCATTAGTTTTAAAGGCGTTTATTGTAAGGCTTCTCAACTCTTTTGCAAAAGATTCTGCCTCTTTCTCTTCTTCCAAAATTTCATTTTCAGGTTTGAGGAGTTTTGCCAAAATTGAATCCCAATCTGAAATACTCATTTGGTCTACGTTTTTCCCAGAAATTTCTGAGCTCACAGTTAAAAATGATTGTAATTTAGAAGAAAAATTATCTTGTCGTTTTGAATCCCACACAGCAGCTATGTAACTGTCTGTGAACTCTGGAAGTTTTAATTCAATTGCTCCAGGAATATCAGTAGTTGGAATGATTAATTCCATAAGCTGAGAGATTTTTTGAAAATCACTTGTATTAAAATAAACAGGGATATAATTTGATGCAGATTGGCAACTCTGAAATAAACTAACAACAGAAGGGGTAAGCGAAATAGCTCCAATTCCAGTTCCAATATTTTGTAAGGCTTTTCTTCTATCCATTTGTGTAAATTTTATATATTAAATTTTTTCAATTCTTCAACAGCATGATTTACTGCTCTTGCAGTCAATGCCATGTATGTCAAAGAGGGATTTACATTACCTGCAGAAGTCATTGCTGATCCGTCAGTTACATATAAATTTGGTACGCCATGGACCTGATTATTAGAATTTAGAACTGAGGTTTTAGGATCTCTACCCATCCTTGCAGTTCCCATCTCATGAATACCAAGACCAAATCCATATTCATTATCAAATTCATTAATATTTTTAAATCCAGCTTTTTCTAACATCTCTGCTGCCTGACTTTGCATGTCTTTTCTCATATTAATTTCATTTTCCTTAATACTTGCATCAAAAGTTACTGTTGGGAGACCCCATTGATCAAGTTTACCGTAATCTAAGGTCATTCTATTGTCTTCATAAGGCAATATTTCTCCAAAACCTCCTAACCCAATTCTCCAATCGCCTGGACTCATAATAGCCTCTTTGAAGTCAGCTCCATAAGATAATTCAGCAATATTATCTGACCAGCTTGACCTTCCGCCACCGCCTTGGTAACCGTACCCTCTTAAAAAGTTTACATTATCTGAATTTCTACCAATATTTCTAAATCTTGGAATGTAAATACCGTTATTTCGTCTTCCAGTAAAATAATTTTCTTTAAAATCATCAGTAGTAGCTTGTGCTCCAACACCTAA
>CETQ01022354.1_pt1 | contig 11633 bp, 6 predicted proteins | sample 531261 | NCBI WGS metagenome assembly CETQ01 (sample SAMEA2622376, study PRJEB7988) | marine metagenome | biome: marine biome (ENVO:00000447); feature: surface water layer (ENVO:00002042); material: "saline water (ENVO:00002010), including plankton (ENVO:xxxxxxxx)" | depth 5 m
TCTTCATTTAATTTACCAACATCATTACTCCATCCATAATCTTTTCTTAGTGAGTAATCAACTTCAAATCTAGCAACATTTTCAACTATTTCATTAACTGTTGCGATAGATCCACTAAGAGCACCTAATATCCTTTCACCAACTTCTAATTTATAGGATCCTTTAATTTTAATTGTGTTGGTAATACTTTCTGTTACTTTTAAATCAACTCGTATATATTGACTGTTTGTAAGAACTAAAAGATCTTCACCAAGAAGGAATTTAGTTGGTACTTGGGATGATTTAAATCTAGGATAAGAATTATAATTAACAATAGATCCAAATCCATTTTGTGCTGTTTGAGCAAGTCCGACAATAGATGTACTAATACCAGTTGCTATTCCCGTCATGTTCCATTCTACCTTATCAGCAGCACCAGAACTATCATATCCACTTACAGTAAAGAATTTATACCCATAATCTTCAGAATTAAATCCACTTCCTTGAACATATGACTGCAAACCTTCAACAAATATCTTATCTCCCGTATTAAAAGGTTGAACACCAAAACCAGTAATAGGTGTAACTAATGTACAAGTTGTAAGACCTGTAGTACCATCATAGTCTAAAGATTTAACAGAAACACCATTAGTATTATTAATAGCAACTATTCTCTGTTCTATAGGAGTCAATCCTTTAGGTTCTTCAATAATATCAACAGAATTGAGTGTAACTCCGTTCATTACTGCTTCTAATATTCCAGTAGAAGCTTGTTTTCCTGTAGTTGGATCTACAATAATTAAATCAGGTTCATTAGTATATCCAGTTCCACCAAAAGTAACATCAATTGCCTTAATAGTGTATGAATTTATTAAAGAAACTTTAGGAGGAACAAATGCTTCTGGTCTAAGAGTTTTATCTGAAGAATATTCAAAACCTGGATCAATAATCCTAACATTACCAATTCTATTAATATTCTTAGATACTGGTAAAATCTCTGCGTTTATTCCTTGTGTAGATCCAATACTTACAAAGTGTGGTAATTGATTATATCCAAATCCACCAAAATTCAACTTAAGACTATCAACACCACCAATATCTGTTGGTGAAGTCGTTGTATACTTTAAATTCTCAGTATCTGTTTGTGTGTATGAAAGTACTTCTGGGACTTCTGGCAATGAGACACTAAACGTAGTTGATCCAACTCCGAATATTGAATATTTTCCAGTATAAGTACTATCAACATAATTAATTTCAGAATTATTAGTTACTTCAGTATCTGCAGTACTAATAAACCCAGATTTCTCTAATGTATAGTATACACGAGATGGGTTAGTGGAAGAATAATTGAAATTAGATGACGTTCCAACTCCAACTACACTAAAACTATCTGTACTTCCTGTAGAAACAAATTCATTATTAAAATCTGCATCATGGAAGAACTTTACATTATATCCATTAAGAGAACTATCTGATGTATCAAATGTTAAATCATTATTATTAATTACTGGTATTGGTGGATTAATTAAAGCCAATTCTTGAGAAGATCCACCAGTACTACTAAAGTTTATTACTGTTGGTGGGAAACTAACCACATCATAATTAGTTTCTCCCAATTGAATATTATCATCATCTACTCTATAAACAAAATATGCAGTATCTTTTGATAAATTTCCTATAGCAGTATTTGCACTATAAAAAACTTTATCTCCTGTTTTAAATCCATGTGCAGCAAGTGTAATTTGATTAGTTGTTGAACTAACATTAGATGCAGCAAATAATACTGGATTTACTAATAAAGTCTCATTCTTATACTTCAATTTAACAGATATTGAAGTACCAATTCCAACAGATTGATCAGAATTTGCAGTGATATGTACAATATCACCATAAGACATACTATGTGGAGTAGTAAGAGTTACTTTTGCATCAATCTTCTGTACTTTTGCTGTTACTTGAGTATAATCAGATTTTATAGAATATTCAAACTCATTAGAACCTTTAGTATGGAAAAATAGACCGTCTGTAGATGTTGTTAATCCAACTTCAGTAGTAACTCCAATATAATCTTTAGATTTTTTAATAACATAAAGAATCTGATCTGAACCAGACATTGGAATACCAAATGCAGTAGCACCAGTATTTGATACTTGTAAAGCCGAAGTACCTTTTGTAAGTATTACTTTTTGATTGGTTTTAAATGGATGATTTGGTAAGTATATGGATTGTGTAGGTGTAGATGCAGTAAATTGCACTTCACCAATAGTATATGGACTTGTCGATCCAATACCAGCTATTGTACCAACACCAAGTGCTTGTGAAGGATTGAAATAAACAATATCATCTACTTTAGATTCAAAATATGGAGATTCTACTGGTAATGTGAAATAACTTGGGATTAAATCAACTAAAGTTGAAGCTGTGTGTGCAGAACCTACAACGCCCCTCTTGACCCTTATTACCTTATTATCATCAAATGTATTAAGTACTAGTAACTTCTCTGTTCCAATGCCTATACTACTACCTACAGAGACATTATCTGGTATATGAGATACATATATGTCAGTTATAATTCCTGCAGTTGCATTTGCAACAATATCTTTTGTTATTACAGTTCTATCTGTAACTATACCAATTGAATGAGTGTCAGTTAATGATTTTATAAAAGTTGATACTCCAGAAATCGTTAAATTATCAGTTTCATTAAATGCATGAGATGTTGAAATATATCCAGATATTTGATTAGGACTATCCCATACCATTACTACATCTTGATAAGTATCAATATTTGTTTGAATATTAAGAATTGATTTACCAGTTATAGTACTAACAGTAGCATTTAATCCACCACCAATTCCACTATTAGTGGTAAATTTAGCAACTTCACCAACTTTATATCCAGTTCCACCTTCAACAATATCAAATGAATCTACAGATCCTTTCTTAACAGATTCTACTAAAGAGATTTGTTCTATTGCTTCATTAGATTCAATTAGATAATCATTATCTGCATATTTGTCTGATACTTTATATGGAAGGGTGTTTCTTATTAAAGATGATGACCCAAAATCAAAATTATTCTGATTTATTAAGAAATTATCACTAACTGGTTCAGATCTATAAGTATCTCCTATAAAATAAGGAAATTCTGGCAAAGTACTAATATTACTAATACTTGCAACATATACATAAGCACCCTGTGGATATTCAGGAGTTTTAGTGAAAATACCATTATTTTCATCCAAATCACCAGAATTATCAAAAGTATAATCTTCTACAAAGAATCCAGGATTAAATCCAATTGGCCTATCACTAACAATTCCACTAGTATTAGTATAACCACTTCTTAAAATTCTTATCGGTGAGTTTCTATCAGATGGATCTGTATGTCCATATGGACCATAAATTGGATTACCGTCATATGCCCATCCAATAATTGGTGAATGATCTGCTCCAGTATCACCAAATTCTACAGAACCAATAGAAGTTGAATATCCAATATATGAATATCCAATTCCCTTATCCGAATCTAATAAACCAGATATATTTCCATCAAAGTTATTAATAGTTAATTTCCTAACATGAGAATCTAAAATAGCATTAGATCCTGCTGCAATAACTTTTATAGATGTATTATTTTGAGTGTAATTAATACCAGGATTAATTATAGTAACATCAGTAATCTTACCATTAGTAATATCTGCTCTTAATTTAGCACCAATACCATCACCAACAACTTCTAATGTAGGAGCAGAACTATATTCTCTTCCACCAAATTGTATATCAATTGCAGTTATAGACCCACTAGTTGTCCCAATACCTATTGCATTATTAGTAATAATTGGTTTTAATGAGGCATCTTTTCCATTTTTAATTGTTATTATTGGTTTTCTTTCAAGATTTAATACAGTACTACCATATCCAGTTCCACCATCATAAACATAAGTATCAATAATAGATCCACGAACAACAGGAACAGCCGTTATTATACCAACTTCACCAGAATACTCAATATCTAAATTAAGTTCTACAGGTGGATATTCAAAATTTTGTAATCCAACCCCATTAGATCCAAATTTAATATAATTTTTTCTTACATAATTTGATGTTATTGTTCCAGCAATTCCAGCATCAGCAAGTTGGAAAGCATGATCATCAACCTTAATAACCTGATATTGATTACTTGTTGTTGTAATTCCAGTTTTTGCTGTTAATCCAGAAATTACCGTACCAGCAGTAGAATATAATATCTTATCACCATCATTAAATCCATGATTTTCAAAATTAACTGTTGATGTAACTGTAGAAATACCTGTTTCACCAACAATTAATTTTCTATTTGTGTATCCTTTACCTGGATTGATTACTTTAAGTGCATATAATGTATCTTTACTTTCATAAATTCTAAATTTTTGAGTACCAGTATTTGTAAATGATGTAAATCCAACAGTATTAATACCTGCATTATAGTCAGATTCAGTTGGATATAATTTAATTGTAGAAGAATTAACTATTTTTGGCCAATATTTGTTTCCTGATTGTAAAAATTTATTCTGATTTGCATTATTACTTACTTCACCAATACTAAGAGCACTATTTCCATTACTATTATAAATCAATACTTGTCCATTAGATAAGTTATGCTGACCTATAAAGGTTATTGTATCATCTGTAAGATCAACACCACCACCTCGATTACTCAAACGAGCATCAAAAAATACATCTCTGAATCTTTTAGTTAATACTGGTTCTAATACAGCACCATCACCATTACCACCCGAAATATTAGCAGATAATACACGTTCAATATCATAATCTTGAGGATCTATTAGAATATCTTCAACACTACCACTAATTACTGGTTGAATTTTAGCCGTATTTCCTATACCACCTGTACTGATTGTATCTGCAGCAGATACAACAATATCTGGAAGATTAATTACATCATACCCAGTTCCACCATTTAAAACATCTATATGTGTTATTGGACCATAAAATATATTATCATCAGTTTTATAATTGGCAATTTGAACGCCATTAACTAGCATTCCTGTTGCCCCAGATTCAGTTTTAGTGGATTTTCCAGACTTAATATTAGTTTCTATTGGAAATTTCTTTAATAATCCTTGAGCACTAATTTTTCTATTTTGTTGTTTATTAAGTGTAAATGTATGATTACCAGTAGATGATAATAATTGTATATTTTTTTCTCTACCATCAGCATCTGGTATTATAAAAGATCTAGATGGATATATCTTAATTTGGTTAGGTTGTGATAATATTTTAACATAATAGGTTCCTTCTTCCAATCCATCTATAGAATCTGAATCTGGAGAATAATATACAGCGTCTCCTGTAATAAATGGAACAGGTGCAGGGAAAGATAAAATATTATATCTTAATGTAGTAGTATCTTGATCTTGTAAATATCCAGCCACAACCATATCAGTTGAGGTTGGTATAGTTGTTGATGCAAGAGATACATTTATATCATATGATGGTAATGAATTGGATGCTACGTAAATATTTTTATCATCATCATTATATACATTAGTAATATCTGATGTAAGAATATTTTGACCATAATCAATTTCTATACCAGAACTTGTTGCCTTATTAATTTGTCTTCTAACATCATATTCACTGTTTACTGTCTCTGGTAAAGGAGATATTCCTGGAAGAAGTGTAAAATTATCAATTCTTATAGTTTTATTGGTTGGAACATTACCAATTTTACCTGTTGCAACAACATTTTGCTCCCCACGACGCACAATATCAACATTATCACCTACTTTTAAGCTGGATTTATCTATTTCAGAGTATAAAGTGTATATTGAACCAGACCATTCCTTAATTTGATATCTTGAAGCAGTGTTATAAATCCATGAATTAGCAAGAATTTGCTTTTTAGTTGCATTTATTTCTGGATTTAATATACTCTCACCAAGGTTTTTAACAACAATTTCCTCACCTTCATTTGTTAATTTAATATCAGAAACAGGAACAAATTTTGATATAACTCCCGTTATACGTACCTCAGTTTTTTTAGTCAGATCTCCGTTCTCATATCCAAAATATACTTCATCAGCCCTCAAATCTGAAGTTGTAGTAATTGCAGATCCTACATTAGTACATCCTAAGAATTGATTAATTGTCTTATCTGTGTAAGAAATTGCAGTATTAAGACCAGATATAACAGTTCCTGTTACCCCAAATCCTATTGTAGAGTCTACAGTAATAACAGATGACCCTATAGAAACTGGTCCAATAACCTTTGTCTTACCTGGAATGGTAAATGTACCTTGAATTAGATCTTGATCGTTATATCCAACAAATAAACCTATCTTATAATAAGATTTTGCACCTCTAGTAACAATTTCAACTTCTGATACTGATGCTTGTGTACCAGAATCAGTGGATTTTCTAAGTGTTTGACCAACTAGATTATTAGGGTTGCCTGAAATTTGCTCTGCAAGTACGAGTTCTCGTCTAATAAACTGAGCAGATGATGGTTTAATTAAAAATTGCTCCAAATCAACGATTTTTGGATCAATTCCGTATAAAACATTAAATAAAATCCTAAAAGATTCCTCAGTTCCTTTAGATTGGTATAAGGATCTAGCTTCTTTTATGAAATTTCCAGCATCAAGGCCAGTAACAAATGGAGTATCTTCTAACCCTGGAGTTAATTGTGCCTTGATTTTCTTATAAAATTCTTTTAAGAATAATGCACTTAAATTATGAACAACTGAATTCTGAGCATGTGCAGCAGAATCAGAGTTTGTGAACACCAATTCTCCTGGATTATTTGGTGCATGATATGTGGTAATTCCACTAAATCCACGTTGACAACCAGTAAAGGTATTGGTTGTTATACCAGTATATGTAAAAATTTCACTGTCTACCTTAAATAGACCATATTCACTAGGAAATCCTTTTGTACTTTCAACATTTATTGTAGTATCTGCAGTACCAATACCTACGGAAAGAGTAGTTCCAGAATTAACTATTTTATCGGTAAAATTATCTAATTTTAAATATTCATTTAAATTATCAGTAAGATCAACAGTACCACCTTGAAATTCCTGAGAAATATAATATTGTTTTAAAAAATCAACAGCCTTAGGACTTTCAGATAATACAAACTCAGGAAGCTGATTATCAATAATCTGCTGTATTTTTACCTTCTTATCAAACCCAGTTGTGATCATCCTCTTATTAAATCTCCGTTTGTATAACTTGAAGTAACTTTATAACCAACACCCGATATTTGTTCACCAGAAGTGATGGTGTCTTTAACCATATTTATCGTACTATTAGAAATGTCAAAAACAAGGTATAAATCCTTAAGTCCAAGAACATCATTAGACTCTGGAACTGCTTGAATTTCTATAATATTATTAATTCTGCTCGTTTCTGTTATATTAATAGTTGTTAAAATAACTTCTCCTTTAAAATAATCTACAGTTCCAGCTGATTTAACAACTACTACTTTATCACCAGTTTGTAAATCTTCTCTAACAATAGCAATATCACCCATATTACTACCATCTAAATTCCCATCTAGATCTTTTTTAGGTATATCTGTTAGATAAAGAAGATTGGAGTTTCCAGCAACTTTAAAACCAGTACTCTTAATATTTAATCCTTTTGGATTAATATGGAATTTATTACCAAAACAGAGTTCATATTGGGCAAATGTATTTAAAACTGCCTTTAAATTTCTTCTAATTGTAACTCTAGTAATGTTAGAAGTAATTCCTTTATCAATACCATCAATAATATTCAATACTTTACTATATTTAAATCTACCACCAAACTTATTAATATCATTTGAATCAGCATATGTAGTCAATCCATCCATAACTCTAGTCTTAAGATCACTTGCTTTCTCAACTGCAGCAGTATTGTAGTAAACAAAACTATCAACCTCAACATAAAGTACCTTAAGATCTAATATCTTCTGATTAATACCAGCAAGTGAATATGACTTCAATTTAGTAAGGATTTGTTCCTTATCAAAATCAGATACTGTATCACCATTTTTTGGCTTAATTGTAAGTAGAACTGTACCAAATTGTGGTGGATCTAACTCCTCACCACCCACAACAGAGACTGATTCAGTATTTGGATAGATTGTTTGTATTATTGATTCATAATCTCTTGCTGTAACTGCTCTATATTGTGCAGAATACAGTCTAGGAGCGAAGTATTTAACAGAATCGATTGGTTCAATATCACCACCATTAATGGCACCTTGTACGGTTGTTATGGCAGGAGTAGAGTTTATTGTAAGTAAATTACCTAAAGAATCACTTATACTACCTGTATAAGAGAAATTAGCAGGTCCATTACCCGATTTTCCATTTGTGAGGATATAATCTACAGTAATTTCATTACCATCTTCTAATTTTTTACCAAAAATACCATCACCAAAGAGTAATTCATACTTCTCATCTTGTATCTCTTGTAACAAATATGTCTCAGATGTGTTAGTAATACCTATAATATTGTCAATTTTCTTATATTCTGGTCCAATTCCAACATCTCCTACACCTTTCACGTAAACTACGATAGTAGCAGTGTCAATAAATGGATTATCTAGTACAAATCTCTGGTCTAATGACCCATCTACTGTGAATTGATTCCTTACATATGTACCTTCATAGACTGTAATTGGATCAGTACCAGTACCAAAGGTGGCAATTCCAGTTACACTATCAACATTTGATGTAATACTTTCAGGTATAGAGAATGTATATGTAGTATCTTCTTGAGCACCAACACACACCAGACCTGCCTGTAAGGTCGCTGTAGGAGTAGCAGTGCTTACACCAACCTCAAACGCTATATTTGCTGTAGAAGCAGTCCTAGAACGTGGTACATACCCTATATTTCTTGCTAATGATACTACATTTTCACGTAATACTGCTGAATCCAAGAAGGATTCATTAACAGTCATATTAGAGTTAAATGCAGTAATGTAAGTATTATATGCCAGAGTATCAATTATAACCGACATATTCGACCCTTCATAGTCAAAATCAGTAAAATCTGAGTTTGCACGAAGATAATCTTTTATCGATTCTTTAATTTGATCAAAATCGAGGTTTGTGTACTTGGTAAAAGGCATATTATCTTGTTGCTTCTAGCATAAACGTAAATTCTTGGGTTGGAAAATCTTGTCCTACAATATTAAAAAAGACATCAACTTCAAATTCATTCGTATCTGGCCTTGGTAGTACCTCAATATTTACATCATCTATTCTTGGTTCAAAGTTTTGTAGTGTAATCTCTATTTCACGCTGTATTGACGATGCAGTACCATAATCACATAGGTCAAATAACTTAGAACGAACCTCAGAACCTAAGAGAGAATTAAAGAATCTTTCGGTTGGTATTGTTTGTACCAAATTCCTTACAGCCTTCTTAATTGCATTCTCATTTTTAAGGACTAATATGTCATTAGTCACTGGATGTCTGTCAAAAGATAGACTAATATCTTTAAATGCTCTTGATATCCGAGTAACTGCCATTGAATTAGAGTTTTTCCTGATTTATTTATGTCGGAAATATGAATTAATACTCTATTTATTAAAAAAACGCCTCTTTCGAGACGCTTTCGGGGGTTTTCTTCTATTTTCCCTGCCCTCTAGACTTCTTTCGAGCCGAGTTACGGGAGGTTGCGGCATATTTCGTGTGTTTTCCTTGCCCTTGTCGAGTCTTTTTCGGGGTCGATTCCAACTCAACGGTTCCCCATGTACCTGTTTTTGCTTTTGCCATGTTACTTTTTCTTAGTGACCTTTGCGATTGTGTCTGATGGTAATAGTGCCGTGACTACTATACCTAATAAAACTGAGAGTAATATCTTAGTAGACAGTAATTGTAGCACAAAAATTACTAATGTGCTTATACCAAAGAGTCCCCACTTTTCTTTGACATATTTAATAACCTTTTCAACGGTTAGTGATGACTTAGTAGTCATTGTTCTTCTCCTTGTTAATTTTATAAGAGATGTCGTTTGGATGTGGAGTACCTGTCTGATAAAATTCTATCGACAGATCCTCCATAAGATCGAAGTACTCCATTCTAGTCAGAGAATTGAACTTCTCTTTACCATTAATATAAACAGTGTACGTTTCGCCTGACATCTAAATCACCCTTGTCTTCTCGTGACCAACTCTAATACGTGGATCACACCAAATATCAAAGCCTGCTTCCTTAGCATCTAGGCAGAAACTCACATCTTCTCCACACATATCCTGTACTTCACCTGATTCAAAGACTTGCATCTTAGGAGCAAACCAAGGATAAGGCATACCTTCATCTTCAAATACACCTTTCTTGATTAATAACCAACCAAAACCAGTGTAGTCTACAGTGAAAGGCTTCTTACGCTTAGTAATACTTTCAGTAGTTTCATGATTCATAACACCACCAGACTTTCTGAAGTCTTCTTCCTCTAACCAGTGTGCAACAGAAGTAGTTCTTCCATCCTCTGTAACATACCAACCACCAGCAATATCTTTCTCCATAAGAACTAATTGCCAGAACTTCTCAGGACTGAATACTATATCACTATCAATCCATAACTGATAATCATAATTAAGTTTTCCATCCCAAGGTAATTGATTAGGTCCACGTAGAACGTTCGCACCAAGACACTTACATCTTGCGAAGTTCACCATAGAACTATAATCCTGTGAAATTTGTATTGAAGCACCACTTTGTACCAAATCAAAACAAAGTTGAACAAAAGATTTCAAGAAGGTATATGATACACCTCTTCCAGGTAGACAGAACACCACTGTCTTACCTTTGATCATTTCTTTTGCCTTGGCATAATCCCACTCTGGTGCTTTTGTAGCAGGAGTCTTTGCTTTAACTGTAAATCCTTTTGCCATGACGTATTGTAATTACCTTTGTATTATACATCAATCTCTTCGTAACGTCAATCTTTTTCTGTGATTATTACTTCCTTTCCGTCTACCTTAAAGTGAACCTCTGTATCTTCATACCAATTCATATCATTGATCACCCATTCAGGTATTTTAACATAAAACTCCCCTGTTATATTATCGACTTCTAGGGGCGAAAAATTTTCTGGGGAATTTTTTTGCATAAGACGGATTATTTTTGAATTTACGGTATATAGAATTTTTTTAAAATCAAAAAAATTTTTATATCGCTTCCGTAACACTTTATAGCTTAGGGGATCCACGAAAATTAACATTTAAGGGGCATAATCACCAACGACTGTCTAATAACGAACGAATGGTGATTAGCCCCTGCTAAGTGTTAATTAAGCAACTACAATCTGTTTTGATTTCTTTTTACTTACACCTGCAAACTTATCATTATTAAAGTTATAATAAGAGAAGAGATTGCGTCTGACTAATTTATAACAACCGTATTCAGTATTCATAACAAAACCCTCTGCAATTATGGGTTGATTGTAGTTAATGAAAGAATCGAAATTACCCTCATGGAAACAATCACTTAGTGCCATACGTTTTATATCCCTAACTATTAACCAGAGTTCAATTAGGTTTGTATCACATAGACCCTCAAATAATTCGGGTTTAATATCATTTTCAGTACGGATCAAATAGTTAAGATTGATCTTTAATTTCTTTGCTTTATTATCATCTACG
>CETQ01044592.1_pt1 | contig 11615 bp, 10 predicted proteins | sample 531261 | NCBI WGS metagenome assembly CETQ01 (sample SAMEA2622376, study PRJEB7988) | marine metagenome | biome: marine biome (ENVO:00000447); feature: surface water layer (ENVO:00002042); material: "saline water (ENVO:00002010), including plankton (ENVO:xxxxxxxx)" | depth 5 m
CATAATTATAATAATTAAAACATAATTATAATAATTAAAACATAATTATTTACTTAACCATCAGTTGAAAAAAATGCCAATAATATATGTAAAATTAATACAAAAATATAATTTATTGTAGTCACTATTAAACTTAATCCTTTTAATATTGATTGCTTATTTCGTTTCTCATTTGTATTATTTGTTGTTGTTTGTATACCATTTAAAATACTATACATATATTTTATTATTATACCTAGTTGAATTATTACCAATAATGATGAGAAAAATGAATATACAGCATAACTGGAACTTACCTTATTTGAATTTATTCTTGTATAAAACATAAAATTTAAAATTATTATATATACTATTATTCCCAAAGTCATAATTACTGGAATCGCTCCCGATGATAATATTGATATATAATATTCAAATATGCTTTTTTCTTTATAACCTCTCTCTAGTAATAATTTATTATTTTGTTTTTCACTAGTAGATGTTAAGTATATAGCCATAAATGTCATTAAAACTAATGATATTGCTGTTAAACCATAACCCCATATTGTAGTTGATGCTGGACCACTTGTTCCTAATTTAGTATGATTTTCTTCAAAAAATATTTTTACAACTATTCCTGCTATTGCTAAAACCACTAAATTCATTAAATCTAAATTACTATTTGCACTAAAACCAAAACCAAAAATACCTTTTCTATTTACCATGGCTTCATATCCATCATTTGTAGTTGGATTTATTACACTCATTATTTATCTAATATATATAAATATATTTTGAGATAAATATATTTATTTTATTTTATTATTATAATTATAATTATGGAACAATTATTAATAGAAAGACTACAAAATTTCACTTTAGACAGAAAAGTTTTATCAATTGATACTGATGACCGCGATAAATCTAGGTGGCCAAATGCTAATGAATTTGAAGTATCAACACCACAAGTTTATAACAATGTCGAATCACTTAGATTAATTAACATTCAAACACCTAATCAATTATATAATATTAGTGAAAATTTGCAAAATAATAAACTTATAATTACTAATGGCAATAATAGACAACTTATCACAATTGATGATGGATATTATAATCCAACACAAATATGTGAATCTATTCAAACACAAGTCAATAAAAATTTTACTTCAATAGGCAATGATTTTTTTGTCCACTATAACACTGTATCCCAAAAACCACATTTTATGAGCGAGACTAAAGATTTCTCATTGATATTTCAAGATGATACTATTATCTATTCTAGTTCTAGTAATTGCATAAGTAAAGTTTATGAACAACATTCTAATTGGGGATTAGGTTCTATATTAGGATTTAATAATAAAAATTTTGTTTCTTCTACTCCTCAAACTAATTCTAATAGTTCTGAAATATATTTTTATCATAATAATATCTCACTTTTACCTAGCGCTAGTGGAGTAATAATACCTCCTGATAAATTGAATCTAGATTTTAACCAATTTATATATCTAGAAATTGATAAATATAATACTTCTGATGAAATTAAACCATATATTAATAATAGACTTAATAATAGCAACACTGGTTTAGTTAATTCATATTTTGCTAAAATACCAATTAGATTTAGGTCTAACGGAATAAACCAAAGTTTATCTTGCAAAGAAGATTTTATGGACTCTTTGAGTTACTATCAACCTACTATAGAAAAAATATCAAAATTTAAAATTAAATTACGTTACCATAATGGTATACTTGTTGATTTAGGTAATTATAATATTTCATTTACTTTAGAAATCAATCAAATTCGTAATGAAATGAAAAATTATAATGTTAGAAAACCATTTAAATTATAATGTAAAAATTAATATTTAAAATTTCTTATTTAACATATTCCAACAATTCTCACAAACTGGAATATACTCACTTGAACCTATTAAAACTTGATTATCATTATCTACCAATCTATGAGTAAATAATGATTCATTATTACATTTATCACATTTACCTTTCATATGATGAACTTTATATGCATTTTTTACTAAATTCATTATATCTCCGAAATTTTCTCTTTTATAATCTAAATCTAAACCGCATAATATTACATTTTTTTCTAGCATAATCACCATCCATAATACCCACCTTCTTAAATCTTTGAAAAATTGACCCTCATTTATAAATATAAATTCTGCTTTATCTAATTTATTTGAATAATCTATATTTTCTCTTAATTCTTTAAAATCCTTAATACATATACAATCTATTTCATTTTTATCATGAGATACTATCTTATTCTCATTTGTATATCTCTTGTCAAATATATAATTTAAAACCATACAATTGTATTTATCTTTTAATTCATTATATCTTTCTATTAATTTACTTGTTTTACCCGAAAACATACATCCATAAATTACTTCTAACGACATATAATTATTTATATCTAAAAATATAAATAATATAATTTTTTCAATTTAAAAATAATTATGAGAGAATTTAAACTTTGTTTATTTACAAAGAAACATATTTTATTATTAGTAACAATCATTGCACAATGACCAACCCCCTCCATCCCTGTAATTTAATGAAATTCATTTATTAGTGCATAGAGAAAATCTTCTTTTCTTTCATATTCTAATCGCATATTTACAAATTTCGCCGGAGAGATTACATTATTTACTAGTTTTTTTTCTACATTATCTGGAAGTATATCACCATAATAATGATTATACATTTCTTTTATTGTATCAATACTTGTATTTTTCATCTCTAATGTCATGTCTATTCTTCCAGGTCTTACTAATGCTGGATCTAATGATTCATAATTATTACTTGTTATTATTAATATTCTACCAGGCGTCTCTCGAATTCCATCTATTATATTTAAAATATATGATAATGTTATATTATCATCTTTTGATTTATCAAAATCTACTACCAAATTATCTACATGTTCATTATCAATCTTTTTTGCTATTTTATTTAATAATTTATTTTGAACTAAAATATTTTTATCTTTATTTAATTCTTCATCTTCTACTATTTTCGTATCTTTTGTTTTTCGTTTTTTTACTATATCTGACATGCAATCTATATCCTCAAACACTATTATCTTATTTTCCCAATTTAATTTTCTACTATTTGCACGATTATAATATTGTTCAAAAAAATATTCATTAAAATCTCTCTGTGTTTTTACTTTACTTAACGGAATCACTATAATGTGACGATTTAATTTATTAGCAATACATTTTATAATACTTGTTTTACCTGTTCCAGGCGGTCCATGTAGTCCTAATCCAAATGTATATGGATGACCTTCATAATCATACCAATCTTTATTATTTATAAAAAAATTTAATTTACTTATTAACTTTTTTTTATCATCAAAGAATAAATTATTAAAATTTCTAGAACTAACAAATTCACATTCTTCCCATTCATTTTTTATTTCTTTATCACCATAATAAGAATCATTATTTCCTGAACCAACTAATGTATAAATAAATTTCTTATTATTTCGTTTATTCACTAAATCTTTTCTAAAATTATTATAAATATTATCCAAATATTTTGTCAAATATTCGAGAGATTTAGTATAACTATAGATTTCAATTGAAATATTTTCCATCTCAAATTTTCTCTTTTCATCACCTTTATCATAATCTCTATGGACTTTACAATAAATATCATCCTCTATTTTAAAATATTTTAACTGTTCCACTACAAAAATATCTGAATTTATTAAATTATTTTCATCTTCTTCTAGTAAATCTTCTCTTGATTTATTTCTTCTATTATTTTTTGGATCTCCATAATCATCATATATATTTGAACTATTCGCATATTCTTTCACAGAATATATTGTTTTATTATTTAAATTATTTTTTGATATATAATACCAATATGCTGTAAATCTATTACTAAATAAATTATCGGTTTTGGTCATATATCTAGATACCTTAACACATCTTTTTCCTTCTATAAATACTGAATTCTTACGTGGTCTAAAAAAATAAACATTCTCTCCAACCCACCGAAAAATATTATCCATAAAATCTTTATTTTCATTTGATAATATATATGTTAAAAAAAATAATACTACCATACCAACAATCCCATCATATGTTGAAGTATCTTTCATATTCATCATATACATCATTTTCATCGAATCGATGAGAGAATATAAATTATTATTCATTATGATAATAATTTATAATATTTAATATTTAAACTTATTTTAAAATAATATAAATTATTCTACAAGATAATACATATTAATTATTTACTCTATTATCATTTATATCAATAATTCAAATTGTATATTTTTCTTTTATCCAATTTTTCAAATATTCTAATGAACAAGTTTTAAAATTATCATCAAAACCAGCCAACTTCATAAATTGTGGCTTTTTCATTCGTGGTGTTTTATAAAATATATAAGGTCCATATCGGCCATTTCTAATACACAAATTATCATCTATTTTTCTTAATAATGAATTATCTACTTGACTCGCATCTTCTAATATACTAATTGCATCTTCAAGTGTAATATTTTTAAATGGAACATTCATCTTTACAGATTTTAAGGATTTTTTTAATTCTCCACATTCCAAATAATATCCAAATTTACCAACTTTTAAATATACCGTCAGTCCATTATGTATTCCTAAGTTTTTTATATTATCTTCTTTTATAACTATAATTTCTTCTAATTTATATTCTCCATTTTTAAGTTTTTCTAAATCAATATTTGGTTTAACACCATAGAACCCTGTCATTCCATCTTCTTTTAAATATTTTACAATTGGACCATTTTTACCAATTATATATGTATGTTTTTCATCTATTTTTATATTTAACTTTTGTCCCATAGAACTTACTCCTTTTTCAGATAATGAATTTTCACATATTAAATTTTCAATTAAATTATTACAATTATTGCATAATACATGATATTCTTTTAATCCTCGAGCAATTAAATCCAAATCATCTTCCATTTTTTTTGTATAATCATATTCAAATAAACTATTGAAATATTTTATAAGAAATTCTATAACTAAAATACCCACTTGTGTTATAACTAATTTATTTTTTTCATTTCCAAATTCTTTTTGTCCTCGTTCAATATTTATATTTCCATTTTCTAATGTATAATCAATTATTTCTAACTTTTTTCCTTCTACATTTTCTTTCTTTACATATTCTCTTTCTTGAATTTTATCAATTAATGATGAAAATGTTGAAGGTCTACCTATTCCTTTCTGTTCTAATAATTGAACTAATCTTGCCTCTGTATAATGTGATTTTAAATCTTTTAATGTTTGTTTTGAAATGATTTTCTTAGGTAATATTTCGCCTTCTTTCAAATTTTGTAAATATGTATAATATTTATCATCATCTACACCTTGAACTACTTTCCATCCAGCAAATATATTTTCTTCTGCACTATATTTATACATATGCTTTTCAGGTGCACTTATTTTTACTACTAATTGTTTATATAGTGCTGGCGCCATCATACTTTCTAATGTATTATTCCAAATTAACTTATATAATTTTCTATGTCTTGCTGTAAAAATATCTTCATCTTCTGGAATAGATTCTATTAAAATATTTGTTGGTCTAATTGCTTCATGTGCTTCTTGTGCATTATTATTTTCTTCTTTCTTTTTCTTACCTTTCTTTTTATTTTCTGATTTTTCTTCCATATTTAAACTTTGTGTTATTAAAACCATATTTTGATTTATATAGTCTTTATTATAATTCTTTGTAATATATTCTATTCCTTTTTCAATAAATTCTTCACTATAAACTTTACTATCAGTTCTCATATAAGTAATATAACCACCTTCATACAATTTTTGAGCTAAAGCCATTGTATCTTTTGGAGAGATATGCATAATATTATTCGCTGATTGTTGTAAACCACTTGTAGTAAAAGGTGATGGCGGATTCTTTTTTGTTTGCTTTTCTGTTTCTTTAGATAAAATATGTTTGAATGTTTTTGATAATTCTAAAAATTCTTTTATTTCATCGTGGGAGAGATGATTATAATTTAATGAAAATATAATGTTTTTTCCAGTAAATATTCCAGTCGTATTAAAGCTTAATTTACCAGGACTCACTTTAATTTCTTTGTAATTATCATAAACTAATCGCAAAGCAGGCGTTTGACATCTACCTGCGCTGAGAGAATTCTTAGTATTAGAAACTATATGTTTCCATAAAATAGGAGAGATTTTAAATCCTACTATTAAATCTAAGATCTGTCTTCCTTGTTGGGCGTAAACTAAATTCATATTAATTACTCCTGGATTTGCTAATGCATTTTTTATTGCTTTCTCTGTTATTTCATGAAAAATTATTCTTTTTGTTGTTGTTGGATTTAAATTAAAAACTTGTGATATATGCCATGCAATTGCTTCACCTTCTCTATCATCATCTGTCGCTAATATTACTTCTTTCGCTTTTAAAATTGCTTGTTTTAACTTACTCACTTGTGATTTCTTTGTATCTGATATTTCAAAATTTGGTTTATAATTATTTTCAAATTCAATTTGTTTTAAATTTGAGAGATGTGTTATATGTCCATATGAACCTAATACTTTATATCCTGGACCTAAGTATTTTTCTATTTTACTACATTTTGCAGGTGATTCAACTATTAATAAAGTATAACTCATATTGATTTAGTTTATAAAATATATTTATACTATTTAAATATCAATTTTATTTAAAAAGTTTTTTATATTTTTATATTTAAATAGTATATATGTCGTATATAAAAGGAAATAAACTTAAACTAGTAAAATCAAAATCTAAATTAAAAAAAATATTTACAAAAAAAAAATCTCATAACTTGGAAAAAAAAATAAAAAGAAAAATCACTGTAAAAGGTAAATCTAGGAATATATTAAAATACAATTATAAACAAAAAAAACATGTAAATTTAGAAGAATCTCAAGAATTAAGTAAAGAAAGAAAAGTAAAGAAAACAAAAAAAAAAAGAAAAAAAAGAAAACAGAGATGCGGAATGAATACTAATACACAACAATCATCACAACTATCAGCACAACAATCAGCACAAGAATCAGCACAACAATCATCACAAGAATCAGCACAAGAATCAGCACAAGAATCAGCACAAGAATCAGAACTCAGCACAATAATCAATATAAATAATACTATACAAGAAGGTATAAATAATGGAACAATATGCGGTATTTGTTATAAAATATTTAATAGGAGAAACAAATATAAAACTAAGTGTAATCACTATTTTCATATAGATTGTATAAACGATTATTTAAACAAATATTGTGAGAAAGATAATAATGAGTGTTTTTGTCCAACATGCACAATGCCACTTTTCAGACCAGAAGATGAAGATAATTTTCAACCGTTAACATATGATGGTAGACTCGATATACAGGAAACACCAGCAACTTATGAAAGTATTTTAGATTAGTAAAATACTGACACATAATTGTGTGGTAAAAACTCAATTAAAAATAAAAAAATGAGTAGTATTTTATATTAAAGGTTGTGTATAAAATACTATAATGGATTACAAAGGATATATTATTATTAGAAATACAATAAAATACCCATCGGTTAAATTAAGACATTTAAAAAAGGATGAACGAGTTCATTCAAAAATTATGTGGAAATTGCGTTTTGAAGTAAAAAAACATTTTGAGAAATTGTGGAATACTAAAGATTTGGTATCTTGTTTTGGAGGTAATGTTATTGATAGTGACGGTTGGGTTCTGCCTTGGCATGTAGATCAAAATCAAACACACGGAAATTATATGACATGTGTTCAAGGCATATTAGCGTTATCAGAATCTAATGCTACACAATTAGTATCTGGTTCTCATAAATATTTTCAATCTATGTCTTATAGATGCACTTCAAAAAATCCATATGAATGGGAATATTATGAAATACCCAATACAGATTATATTTGGAAAAAAGGTTTATCAATAGTTACTCCACATTTAAATCCCGGAGATTTATTAATATTTGATTCAAGAATTATACACAGAGTTATTCCACAAAAGAAACGTTCAGTAGCATATATTTCTATGGTTCCAAGACGCTTTATATCTAATTTAATTGAAAGACAAAGAAAAAAGGCGTTTAAGAAAAATCTTACTACTACTCATTGGTGTGAAAAACTAATAGTAACTGGAGAAGATAAACCGTTGCAAAATGATTTAAAATACAATGAATTAGTTTAAAATCAAAAATAATATAATTTTAATTAAAATTATATATATTATATATATTATGCTAACTAGAAAAAGAAAAAAATCTCCAAAATTTAGAAAAAAAAATTTAGAAAAAAAAACTTTAAAAAAAAAAACTTTAAAAAAAAAAACTTTAAAAAAAAAAAATTTAAAAAAAAAAACTTTAAAAAACAAAAATTTAGTAAAAAAATACAAAATGCGCGGTGGTAAACTTAATATACCTGAGAATATTGATATTGATACTGATGCTATTTTAGAAGATTATATAGTAAGAGAAAAAAAAATTACATTAAAAAATGATAATACAGAACATGAAACTGTTAGAGTTTATATTACACCAAATCATCAAAGGAATCAAGATCCTGTAGCAGAACTTAAAAATAATGAAATAAATAAACATGCGATAATTAGAGAAATAGGCAACAATAATAATTCAAGAGGTATGGTTCGTATTTTATATGGTCCTTTTAATGTTGCCAATAAACATATTAATCATATTGAAGGAGACAATTATACACTAGTTAATAATAATGTAGAATTTAATGATGTTCGGGTTTATAACAATGATGGTAATGATGGTCAACATCTATATAAAATAAAAAATAATTGTCCTATTTATATAATAGATAAAGGTGAATACCCTAATAACGATAACATGTTTACAACATTATATATTAATGTATGGGTTGGTGTTAATCATTTATTTGATCCATATCCACAAATGATACCAAACGATCATACAGCCTCTTCTTTACTCCCGTCTCAACCCAACTCATCTACACATATGAATCATAATTATGATGACGACTTAAATGCAGCTATTGCCGCAAGCCTCGCTGATACCGAACTCGAACATAACCTCTTCCCCCACTCCTCTTCTGACTTCTTCGGACCCTTTCCTTCTCCAGGTCCTTCAACTGATATAGCTTCTTCTTCAACAGATATGTTAATCTCCAGCAATGAAATTCAAACCAACATAAATAGATTATTTGAATGTTATAATCTTAGACATGACAAAAGAAATGGACAACCTCCAGAGTGGAGTAAAGATGCAAAAATTGTAATGGAATTAGGTAATCGTTGTAATGTATATTATAATATACTAGATAATATTGATGATATAAAGAAATTAGTCAGAGAACGTGAACCAGTTAATATAGCAATGGGTCAACATTATAATAAAGACTTATTAAAAACATATTTTAATTATAAAGAAGGATATTATAAAAAAATACCTGTATCTAATTCATGCCCGCCATGGAAACCTAATATATTAGTTTATACACCCACTTATCTAGACATTAATCAAGATAATAATCCTAATTATAATAAAATTTATCATATATTAAATGTTATAGGATTAGCGTTTGATAATGTAGAGCAAATAGATTATGAAATATTAATGTCTCATAATCAAGATAAAAGAATAGAAATATGCCAAAAATTTTATAGTGTATTATTTCAAAATATATATAATGTTGCTATAAAATTAGGTATGAAAAATATAGTTATGTGTTATGTTGGATGCGGTGCATTTTCTGCTATTTATCCGGGTCCGGGAAATATTTTAGAAGAAATATGGTTACCGGCATTTATAGAAATATTTATACAAAATAAATCTAAAAATTTAAAAATTTATACTATGGGTGGCGATTCTATGGGAAATCCTTTGACTAACTTGGCTAATATTCAGGATATTGGTAAATTTCCACAATGCGTTAACAAAATTGGAAATAATGAAAAGACTTTATATATTAATGCTTGGGATTGTTGGTCTGTTCCTGGAAATGGTAATGCAGGCGATGATTCTCTTGATGGTTTTATTGGAAGAGTAACTAATATAGGTGTTCTCGGTACTTCTCTAACTAATCCATTCTTAAAATATATAGCTCTTAAAAAATATTAAATACAATGAATTAGTTTAAAATTGATTTATAATTATATAAAATAATTGCACTAATATTTTATATAATGGATTATCGTTTATTTGTTAATAAATATTGGTTTTTTCGTTATAAAATTTTATTTATTAATAAACCTAAACTAATAAATAAACTAATAAATCAACCAATAAATAAACTAATAAATAAACCAATAAATGAAGCTAAAAAAAATACACAACTATGCAAACTTGATATGTCAGAAAGGCAAAATATAGATTATAATAATAATAATAATAATAATAATAATAATAATAATATTAAAAATATTAAAACTAATAGTATTTACATAAGACAAATTAGAGAATTTAGACCATAATATAATAGTTTCTAAATAATAAAAATATATTTTAATTTTGAACTTAAAGACAATCGCCCAAAAATCGTCTTTTTTTCTTTGTTGATAAAACACAAAAATAAGGAAATATGAAAAGGAAAATTAAGAAATACATTCAAAAAATTATTTTGTATTTAATTTTTTTATAAGATTTTTTTTATAGATAATTCTATCATATCTTGTGCAAATGTCATATTTATTCAAAAATATTATAATTATTTAAAAAAATATTTTTAAGTTTTTTATATTTTAATTTTTAGTATAATTATAATATTTTACCATTTAAAAACAACGGTATTTGAACTGTTATTCCATATACTAATATCTATACCCTGTAATGATATTTTTTTATTAGAATCACAATATTTAAAATAATCTTTAATATATTTATCGGGTAAATATTTAGAATTTGGATCTGATAGTTCATCAAACCAACTTCTCATAAATTCTTTAGGATAACCTAAACCCGGAAAATTAGCTTTAAAATCATTTTTATCAAAATTTATATATTTAATGCGTTCGCCTTTATTAGATTTATAAAATATACTATTAATAATATTATCAAAATATTTATCAGTTAAATAGATAAATTTATCATGTTTTATTTTTTGCTTGTTTTTTTCCAACTCTTGTTTGTCTTCATATTCTTTATGTGCAATTTCTTCGGCTTTAGTAATAGAATTAAAATATAATTCTTTTGCAAATCCCCAAGATTGTTCGTTATTCTCGTGTGAATGAGACATAATAGACTATAACTTTGTCTATATTACTACATAATTAAATTATAAAAATTATCTCAATTTTTTTTTAATTTGCGGTTTTTATTATGTTTTTTAGTATGTTTTTTAGTATGTTTTTTATATTTATTACTTTTAGTTTTTTGTATTTTTCTATTTGTTCTTTTTTTTCCTCCATTACTATAATATATTGTATTACCCATATCACTCATATTATTCATATTATTCATATTAGCAAGCACATTTGCCGCCGCCTGGTCCGCCGCCGCCCTCGCCTTCGCCGCCGCCACCCTCTTTGCAAGGTCTGTCCTGTAGATGTCCACATATGGTATATCCCCTCGTCTTAAGGACTCTGACGCTGATGTTACCC
>CETQ01024787.1_pt1 | contig 11447 bp, 12 predicted proteins | sample 531261 | NCBI WGS metagenome assembly CETQ01 (sample SAMEA2622376, study PRJEB7988) | marine metagenome | biome: marine biome (ENVO:00000447); feature: surface water layer (ENVO:00002042); material: "saline water (ENVO:00002010), including plankton (ENVO:xxxxxxxx)" | depth 5 m
GATTAGCAATTCAAGACATTGATAATAATTGGATTGTACCATATGTAATAGAACCGTCCGCAGGTGTTGATAGAGGAGTTCTAGCCGTTATTAATGAAGCGTATACTATTGAGGAATTAGGTGATAATAAAAAAAGGACTGTTCTAAAATTAAAAAAACATTTAGCCCCTATAAAAACAGCCGTTATTCCTCTAAAAAGAAACAATGAGGAACTTGTTAAAATTGCTCATTCTTTAAAATCATCATTACAAAAATTTCAAATTGGCAGAGTTGTAGTAGAAAACACTGGTAATATTGGAAAAAGTTATCGTAAACATGATGAGATTGGAACACCTTTATGTATCACAATTGATTTTGATACTATCGAGAAAAATACTGTGACTATTAGAGATAGAGATACGATGGAGCAAAAAATCGTTTCACTTGATGATGTAAAAGCTTATTTCATGAATTATTTCTCAGATGCAGGATAATCGATTTATCATACTTGATAGAGATGGTGTCATAAATCATGACTCTTCATCTTATATTAAAAGTGCAAGTGAGTGGAAGCCATTACCTAGAAGTCTTGAGGCTCTATCAATCCTTACTAAGAACTCTTACAAAACATTATTAATATCAAATCAATCCGGCATAAGTCGAGGAATAATTGAATATGAGAATCATCTTCAAATTCATTCTAAATTAATATCTCTATCATCTCAGTATGGTGGAGAAATTTTCTCTTCTTATTACTGCTTCGATCATCCAGATTCTAAATCTGCTAATAGAAAGCCGAAGCCAGGTATGTATTTGGACTTTGCATCTAGACTTGGAATAGACCTTTCAAGTGTTTTTGCAATTGGTGATTCCCCACGTGATATGCAAGCTGCACTCTCCTCAGGATGTAAACCATTGGGAGTTATGACAGGTAACGGTAAACAAATTCAAGAAAAGATGCCTAATATTGAAATGTTTAGTGATTTACTTGATGCCGTGCAATATGTTATTGATTATGATAAACAGTATATTCTTAATATTTAAATCATTTTTGTTTTGGCTTAATTTGGTTCTATCTGTTATTTTAATTGGCCCAATTGCATTTTTATTTGGTGTTTTTTCATACAATCTATGTCTTGTAGTAAGCAAAGCATGGTGTAGATATAATTTATTTTTTTTAAAATATATTTGCTCACTCTCCTATGAAATCTCTGGTGTAACTCTAAATTCACAGAAAGTTGTTATATCTAAACATCAATCTGCTTGGGAAACTATATTTTTAGCAGCATATGTTAATAATCCAATCTTTATATTGAAAAAAGAATTAATACTAATTCCTATTTTCGGTTGGTGTTTACATTTATTAAACAATATTTCAATTGATAGATCTGACGGAATCTCATCATTAAAAAAAATTATGGGTTCATGTAAATATCAAATTAAGAATAATAAAACATTAATTATCTTCCCCGAGGGAACTAGACTCCCATATGGCTCAAAAACTAAAATCAAAAAAGGCATACTTAAAATTTTGGAATCTTTAAAGATTAATTCACTTTTGTTACATCATGATGCTGGAAAGTACTGGAAGAAAAGCTCATACCTTATTAAACCAGGCATTATAAAAATAACTACACTTGATTTAAACTATGTTGATAACTCAGACTTGCTTAAAAAAAATATTGAAGATCATTTTAATCTATAAGGATATTACGGAGCAGGATTAGGTTGTAATTCATGAATTTCATTAATCTCATCTATAATCTCATCATCTAAATTGATATTTATCGAGCTAATATTTTCTTTTAGCTGTTCCATCGTTGTAGCTCCAATAATATTTGATGTTACAAATGGTCTCGAGTTTACAAACGCTAAAGCTAAGTGGGTTAGCGACATCTTATGCTTTTTAGCAATATCTGCGTATCTTTTTACTGCATTTAGACACTGATTGTTGCTATATCTAGTAAACCAATCCCCATATAACCCAAGCCTAGAATTTTTCTCAGTTTTCTGTATATATTTTCCAGTTAATTGCCCAAAACCAAGCGGTGAATATGCCAAAAGACCCACACTTTCATGTTGAGATATTTCTGCTAAGCCAACTTCATATATTCTATTAAGTAACGAGTATGGGTTTTGGATGCTCATAATTTTTTCAAGCCCTTTGTCCTTATGTAACTCTAAATATTTATTTGTCCCCCAGGGTGTTTCATTTGAGATGCCAATATTTTTTACCTTTCCAGACTTCACTAGTTGAGACATGGCATCTAATGTTTCTTCTATTGGAACCCCCATATCATCAGAGTAATCATAACCTAATCTTCCAAAATAGTTTGATTTTCTCTCAGGCCAATGAGTTTGATAAAGGTCTATATAATCTGTTCTCAGACGTTTTAGAGAATCATCTATGGCTTCAAAAATATGTTTTTTATTCAGACGTGAACCTTCTCTAACATAATCCATCCCCGGGCCAGCAACTTTTGTTGCAATATAAATTTTATCCCTATCCTTTCTTTTTGCTAACCATGTTCCTATGATTTCCTCAGTCCTCCCTTGTGTTTCTTCTCTTGGAGGTATTGCATACATTTCTGCAGTGTCTATAAAGTTAACTCCCTCAGAGACGGAATAATCTAATTGTTGGTGTGCTTCTTTCTCAGTATTTTGTTCTCCATAAGTCATAGTTCCTAGACAGATTTGGCTTACTTCTAATTCTGTATTACCTAGTTTTTTATATCTCATATATGCAGTAGTCTCCCGATAAATTTATAATACCGTATGATTTCTTGTAAATATTCCGTTATATTTATATTATACCCACTTAACAGGAGTTTATGAGGTTTAAAATATCAATTATTTAATCTACATCCAGTCACTTTTTTTTAATTTTACAACTTGGCTGCCTGATGCACTCTCAAAAAAAGATTATTTGTTGAGAGATATTATCGCAGGAACAACTATAGCGATGATAATTATCCCTCAATCAATGGCATATGCCACTTTGGCTAATCTAGATCCAGTTTATGGATTATATGCATCATTCATACCTGTTGCAGTAGCTGCTTTTTTTGGCTCATCTCGGTATCTAGCAACCGGACCGGTTGCAATGGTCAGTCTTTTAACTGCTGTTGCAATATCATCTTTATCTTTTGGTAATCAGTCATTATATGTTCCTTTTGCTATTATGCTAGCTTTAAGCGTTGGTATCTTTCAAATTTCATTATCTTTTGCCAAGGCGGGAAAATTAATTGATATCGTTTTAAAAGAGCATGTAATTTTAGGATTTACATCAGCAGCTGCATTAATCATAGCAAGTTCACAACTTAGTAAAGTCTTTGGACTAGATAGAGTTTCTATTTTAGATTTATTAAACTTCTCCAGTTTTTTGGATACAACCCCAATAAATTCATATGCAATCTTTATGTCATTTGTTGCTCTAACAATCTTATATGTATTCAAGAATAATTTATCAAGATATCAATTCTTTGGAAATATAGCTGTTTTAACTGCTGTAGTCGTAACAATTCTAATATCAAAAAAATTCCAATATAATGGCCCAATAGTTGGGGCAATACCTGATGGGTTACCCACTTTCTCTTTTCAAGGCATTTCCCTAGATTCGAGTATCATTATTATGTTTGTGATACATACGGTGATAATAAGCTTTGTTGGTTTTATGGAAGCTATAGCAATAGCTAGACAGCTAGAGCAAAAAGAACCATCAAAAAATGATAAAGGTGTAGAGCTCTATAAATATCCTACTCCAGTAAATTCAAACCAAGAATTATTCGGACAAGGTTTAGGTAATATTGCATCAAGCCTTTCAGGCACATATCCAGTATCTGGGTCATTCTCTAGATCAGCAGTAAATGAGTCTGTTGGGTCGTATAGCGCGATTTCGTCAGTTACTACAACTTTAATTGTAATGGCAACATTATTATATGCCACTCCATTACTTTTCGATTTGCCTAAATCTACCCTAGGTATAATTATATTGTTTGCAGTAATTCCTTTGGTTAGGATCAATAAGATGTATTCACTTATATTGAGTGACAACAAAAAAGGTATTGTTTGCTGGGCTACATTCCTTAGCACTATACTATTTCCTATTCTATCAATTGAAATATTCTCTGGAATTAATACTCACATATGGACCGGAATAATATTCGGATTTATATTATCTTTAATAATAGAGAAAAAGCCATCTATTCATTAATATAAATAATATCAAATATGAATCTATTTTTTTCTCTTGCCTTGTTCTCAAATTTTGTTATCGGCCTATGTCCTCTAGTTTTTGAGAAATTTACCTTTCTTGGAAGGGCATCATTTATGATATCTTTAGCTTCTATTGCATAATTAATGTTATCTGTAGCAAGTTGAAATAAGCCACCTTGCTTTAATATTCTTTGAATGACACTAAAAGTAAACTTGTTAAATAATCGTCTTTTTCTGTGCTTCTTTTTTTGCCAAGGGTCAGGGAATAACATATAGATTTTACTAACAGCTTTAGGCTTAATCTCTTGTAATAAATCTAATGCATCTCCATGATGAACGAAAATATTATTATCTAAAAGATTTTTTATGCCAGGTTTATAGGCTTCTATTCCGCATATTGTAGAATTTGGAAATGTTTTTTTGAAAAATAATGATGATTCACCGGTTCCAAAGCCTACATCTAGGACAATATCCTCTTCTTCTTGAATAATATCTATTAATGGTTTTGGTGGAATCTTAAAATCTATGAAATTCCTCGATCTAAAAGATTTGTAGTAAATAGGTTTAATCACCAGTTACTAATCCAGAATTTGGTGAAGAGGGAGAGCCAAGCTTTCTCTTTTCTATCCTGCCAGCTTTTAGAGCTTTTCTTCCCGCGATTACAGAATGTTTCATTGCTTGTGCCATTAAGATAGGATCTTTCGCACATGCAATTGCTGTATTCATTAGCACTCCATCGCATCCTAATTCCATTGCTATACATGCATCACTTGCCGTACCTACGCCTGCATCCACTATAATTGGAACTGTGGCATTTTCTATTATTTCTCTTATGTTATATTCATTAATTATCCCAATACCAGACCCTATTGCTGAACCAAGTGGCATGACACATTCACAGCCAATATTTTCTAGTTCTTTTGCAACTATAGGATCGTCTGTTGTATAGACCATAACTTTAAAATCATTTTTTACTAGTATTTCTGCTGCTTTGATAGTCTCTACAATATTTGGATAAAGTGATTTGTTTCTACTTAACACCTCAAGTTTTACTAATTTTTTACCATCTAATAGTTCTTCAGCAATTTCACATGTTCTAACTGCTTCTTCAGCAGTATAACAACCAGCTGTATTAGGAAGTATGGTGTATATGTCAGGAGATACATAATCTAATAAATTTTTACTATCTTTTTCTTGACCAATATTCATTCTTCTTATTGCTACCGTTACCATCTCACATTCGCTGGCTTCTAAAGCTGATTTTGTTTCATAAAAATCTTTGTACTTTCCGGTTCCAAGAATAAGTCGTGATGAATACTCCTTACTATCAATTATTAATTTAGCCAAATCTAGCCTCCCCCAATGGCAGTAATAATTTCTATCTTATCTCCATCTTTTATAATGTAAGAATCATGATTAGATTTTGGTATTATCTTTTTATTAATTTCCACAGCAAAATATTTACTTTGGACATTTTTTTGTTCTAAAAGTTTTTTAATGGTTGAACCATCAAACAATGTTTCAGGTTTATTATTAAGCAAAATATTCATAAGTAAACATATATGATAATATAATCACTTAGTCATAGATAGTATTCTGGCCGGAATAGCTCAGTTGGTAGAGCGGCGCATTCGTAATGCGTAGGCCAGAGGTTCGATCCCTCTTTCCGGCAGTTTATGAAAGCTTAAGGCTACTATAATAGTCCTCTGGCGTGAATCTTGCTTGTCTCCTACCAGTACCTATATATGTGAACGGCAATGATTCATATTCGTTAATTTTTATAACACGTACATCCATGCTCACTCGCGTGAAGTCAGATTCATTAAGGATAGCAGCATGCAGACATCTAGAATCAAATAAAATGAATTGCCCTTTATTAATTTTTACCACTTTAGAGTGTGTGTCACAATATTTCTTTATTGTATTATCTTTCCATATAGCTTGGTGTACGTCAGACATATTAAAATTGAATTGTTTTAATAATTTTAAACTTTTATCTAGGTCAAGTAGGACAAATGATTTACTCTCTGAGGCGTTAGTAAATGGCACCCAAACATTTATTTCTTCAGGAGGATGGCCTAGCATTATATCATTATGATAATCACGTTTCGTCATACCTTTGGACTTAGGAAAACTAAATCTAAATGTTGGAGTATTCTGAAAGTATAATGGACTATCAATAACAGGTTGAACACAATCTTTCATAAAGTTTTTATATAGATTTTTTATCTCTTCAGATGGTTCGTAGCATGTTTTGACTATATTATTTATCTGATTTACATCAACTTCCATATCAGACTCTGGTAATTCTTTGTGTATTTGATCTAGATTTTTTGATTCAGATATGAAGTTTCTTTTTTTTAAAATAGATAATATTTCTTCGTCAAATTTATATTTATTATAGTCATACTCACAAGTATAAATGCCATCTGAGGCTAAACTTTGAATCCAGCTTTTTCTTTCCATTGATTTTAAAAATTCAGGAGAATTTGTTTTAAATATTTTTGAATTTTCGTTACTCATATCAGTTACCATATTATATGATTGGGATGATTAGGCACAACCTTTTTATGTGATTTAAATTAAAAGGAAGTACTTATGTTAAATTTATGGAAACGATAATATGAAAATATCACTCACAGGAGCTAATGGGTTTATTGGTAAAAATCTATTGACTAAACTTCTAAAAGATAATCATAAAGTTAGTATTCTAAGTAACAAACCTTGTTCAAATAAATTAGTAAAAGTTTTTTCAGGAAATTTATCTTCAGGAGATTCAGTCATCTATGATTTTCTTAAAGATAGTGATGTGGTAATTAACTGTGCTGGTGAAGTATCAAATAATAAAAAAATGCAATCTACAAATGTGGATGGAGTTAAAAAGATACTAAATATTATACGAGATAATAACATGAAGATAAAACTTCTTCAGTTAGGCAGTGCTGGCGTATATCAGAAAGAGCTAGACTTAATTAATTATCAACATATAAATGAAAGCTATGAAATATATTCTGATAATACATATGAAAAATCGAAGTTAGATGCAGATAAAGAAATCATAAAATTCTCTGAAAACAATGAGCTCGATTTTGTTATACTTAGGCCAACTGCAGTTTATAGTAAGAACATGCCTAATGATTCTCTTAGAAGCCTTATTAAATATGTAAAAAAAAGATATTTTTTTTACATTGGAAGTAAAGACTCAATTCTTTCATATCTTCATTTAGAGGATCTCACTGATACTATGATTAACATAATTAATCATGATTATTTTAATAATAAAATTTATAACTTGTCTGATGATGTGAAATTAAACCAGACTATTGATAAAATTACTGCTCTTGATAATAACAAAGTAATAAATAAAAATGTCAGTAAAAGACTTTATAAATTCTTAGTTTTTATTCTTCCAAAGTTTTTAAATATTCCAATAAAGCAATCTATCTATAATGCACTTACATCTAGGACAATCATAGATTCATCCTTAGCAAAAAAAGAATTACAGTTTAAACCAACGAGACATCTTCATGAATGTATAGATGAGCTGATGAGCTGACTGTACAATTCGTGATATGCATCAGATATAACGTCTGAATCAAAATTATTTTTTACATATTCAAAGGCATTACTACCTAGTAAAGAGACAAGAGCTTTGTCATTTAATAATTTATCCATATTATTAACAAATTCCTCAACGTTACCTTTTTCTGAGATTATTCCAGTTTTATTATTTTTTATTGAATCTGATAAGCCGTTAATATCATATCCTAATGTCGGAACATGAAGGGCTCCTGCATCAATTACAATGTTACCAAAACCCTCACGATAGCTTGGCAAACAAAGTACATCTGTTAAAGCCAAGTAACCAAAAATATTATCTACAAGACCTATATCTATAATTGTAGTTTTATCTATTAATAATGATATTTCTTTTTTTATATTATCTTCGTATGGGCCAATGTAAAATAACTTTAAGGATTTAGAAGAATTAATTTCGCTTACAGCATTAAACGCTTTTACGATATCAATCGCACCTTTTTCTCTTGTTTTTCTGGCTATATACGAAAATACAAAATCATTGTCTGTAATGTTATATTTCTCTTTAAGAGCGGGCGTATCTTGTGTATTTTTTATTTCATTAATTTTATTTATGTTAACGCCACAGACAGATCCCTTATTAAGAGTAGGAATTAGTTTATTATTCCATGATATGCCTTGTTCAAGTAAGAACTTAGATTGTGAGTGACTATCAGTTAAACATAATGTATTTAAATAAGTTACCAGCTTATCAAATAATTTTAGTATGTATCTTGCAGCACCTTTTTTATTAGACCATACTTGTCCAGTAAACGTGTGTATTCTAATTGGAACACGTGTTATGAAGCCGCTTATCGCAGACAGAAAGCCAGACTTGGGCATAAGTGAATGGATGATGTCAGGTTTGATTCGTATAAAAAGAATAATAAGAACTATCAGTGTGTATAAATCTTTAAACGGCGAAGGTTTTCTTTCGATAAGAATATCTATAAACGATACAGACTCATATGTTTCTTTAAACTTACTAACACCATTTCCTATTATAGTTATGTCATAATTTTTTGAGAGTCTACTAATAGTGCTAGAAATATGCCATAGATAGGCATTACTATCAGTTACAACTTTCACAAGTTTAGGTTTTTTTCTCATTTATATATTATGGAATGAATACGGAACAAAGTGTGAAGAATGATAAGAATACTCTAGCCAAATATATAAAAGAAGAACCTTGTAAAAAATTAATAATGATACATATAGAATTATTTGCTCTTTTTTAATACTTTTCGCTATATATGTAGAAAAAAACATTATTTCAAAAGGAAGGAAGTATACATATATTCTGTCAATTGCGTTATACAAAAAACTCGATGAAAATAATGCTGCATAAGAAATAATACAGATGATTGAAAACCTATTTAATAACATTGTTTCATTTTCATTAAGTCGTATATTAATAGTCTTATAAAATATTAAATAAACAAAAACTGGTAATAAATATACTATCCCTTTAAGATGAGCAGCATTAGATTTCATCAGTACTGAAAAGTTCATTAAGTAGCCTGCATAATGAGAAGATATAAAAATGTAGAAAAGTGCTGCCCCAGCAAAGGTAATAAATAATATGTTTACAGGTCTTATCTTACTAATACTGTCAAATAGGAAAACTAAATATATTATTGCTGTTTTATGAAATAGTATTGCAAAAAATATCCATCCAAAAGCCCTAATTTTATTATCTTTTAAAATATGTAGTAATGAATATCCTCCAATCACCATAGCCGCGGCTTGCCTAGGAAAGTTCATTGTATATATAATTAAAAAAGGTAATCCTATAAAAAATGCTAAATATGGTAATTCCTGTTCTTTACAAAGCTTTGAGTAGAACCCTACCGTTAAGACAGAAAAGAAAATATTTGCTGAAACGATACTCAAATCAAAATACCTTAGTATCCAAAGCACCCCAAAATAGGCAGGATCACCTATTGTAATAGAATGTAAAAAACTAAAGTTTGATAAATTATTAAATAATTCTCTATAGGTATACCAGTCTGGGCCTATCTCCACAAACCTAAAGCCAATAAATATAGCTGTTATTAAAAAGAGAAAAGTTATTAAATGTTTTGAATAAATTCGTATATCGAATGCAGCAGAATACAATGCTATTAATCCTGAAATGCTCAAAAGATATAAATACGGATACATTAGAAGCCAAACGGACTATTATGAAATTGTTTACCTCTATCAGAAATGTTTTTACCCTCTAATATTTTGTAAGGATTACCTAGCAAAGTAGCTCCACTATCGACACTTCCACTAAGAATAACAGTTTTTGGAAGAAGGGTGCATCCTGAATTTAAAATAACACCTGGCCCTATAAAGCAATGAGAGAATATAATTACATTTTCTTTAATATCTATTTTAGACTTGAATGTGGGGAATCCATCTTGTTTATATTTATGACCCATCGAGTGAATCGCTGTATTATAACCAATCATCACATTACTGGAAATTACTAACCCACCTCTTGCATCAATCATACACGATGAATTAATTGTACTATTATCACCTATAAACAAGTTCCATGGAGCTATAATTCTCACTCCCATATGAATAGATACATTTTTACCAATTTTTGAACCACATAAGCGCAGTATTAATATTCTAAATTTAATACTTGGTATATAGAATAGTAGCCATAATATCCTATGGCAAAAAAAATAGACTAATTCTTTTATATATCTAATCACTATTTATTACCTTATCTATATTAATCGTAACATTATTCCATGAAAATTTATCATGTGTAGATTTAATTCCCAACGAAAGCTTGTTTCTTATACTCTCAGAAGTAGCAAATAATTTTATCTTCTCAATTAGTGAAGCATGATTATTTTTTTCAAATAGCAGGGAATCATGTTCATTTGTTAAATATTCTCTAATACCACTAATATCAGATGCAATGATAGGTATCTTATATCCTATGGATGTTAGTATGGGACCACTTTGAGAAATTTCCGTGTAGGGTAATATTGCACATGTAGCTTTTTTGAATAAATCATCAAGAAAATCATCACATAACCACTCATTATATAAATCTATCTTTATGTCAGAATTTACTTTTTTAAGCTCCTCCAAGTATGAATCTGGCATCATATTTGTTGCAACTATAATATGAAATGATAAGGAATCTATCTTCTTAAGACAATCAATCAGAAAATCCAAGCCTTTATAAGGTAAACATCTACCAAAGAAAATGAAGTTAACTTCGTTTTTTGGTTCAGAGATATCTTGATCAGAAAACTTATTCACGCCAAAACCAATGTAATGAGATTTATCTTTATAATGTGAATAAGAAAAATGACTCATGACATGTTTAGAAAAAAACAGTAACCTTGAGCAAAATATTGTAGCTACCTCATCAGATAGGATTGTTAATTTATTATGAATATACCCAGAAACATGCCTAAACGATCTTGGATTGTGTCTAATGTATAAAAGCTGTGAACCCGAAAAAAATGAGAGTAATCTAAACAATGGAAAAAATAGTAAGTTTGGATGAATCATAGAAAATAATATGTTTTTTGAAATGAAAACTTCTTTACACATAATTAAAATGTATTTTAGATTAGCCATAACTTCTTTTGTAATCGAATCACATTTTTTACAGATAAATTTATACTCTATATTCGTATCTTCAATAAGTTCATCTATGGATT
>CETQ01033412.1_pt1 | contig 11386 bp, 12 predicted proteins | sample 531261 | NCBI WGS metagenome assembly CETQ01 (sample SAMEA2622376, study PRJEB7988) | marine metagenome | biome: marine biome (ENVO:00000447); feature: surface water layer (ENVO:00002042); material: "saline water (ENVO:00002010), including plankton (ENVO:xxxxxxxx)" | depth 5 m
CCAGCTTTTGATACTGCTGCTACAACATCTCTACAATGACTGAATGCTACCAGTGGAAACTCAATATTTAGAATATCGCAAATTTGTGATTTCATAATCTCTCCTCAAATATCTTCACATAGTTTATATTACTTACTTTAAATTTAGAATGAATTAAAATAGTGTTTATGAAAAATTTTACTGTACCTGATATATGTGATGATAATAATGACATTCAGATTGGGAATTTATTTTTAACCTCATATGGAGGCATAAGTAAATTTTATGGTCAAATTCGTACTGCAAAATGTGAGCATTCAAATAGCGTTGTAAAAGAAATCATCAATAGTAATGGAAAGGGACAGGTTCTCTTTATAAATCATACGGGTAAAGAATTATGTTCAATGGTTGGAGATCAAATAGCTCAGAAAGCTTTTGATAACAACTGGAATGGAATAATTACAAATGGCTTTATAAGAGATATCGAAGTAATAAAAAATATTGAAATAGGTATATATGCTATGAATTCATATCCAAAAAAGACCAATAAAAATATTGGTATTGGACAGATAGATGTTCCATTAAATATTGGCAATGTTAATATTAATCCAGGCGATTGGGCTTATGTTGACACTAATGGATGGATAATAAGCAGTTCGGAATTAGCTCTTTAATTTTTCAATATCGCTGTCTTTTGATTTCCATATTTCTTCGATCCAATTCTTAAAATTATCCCTATATTCTTTATCTTCAGAGTAGTTTTTCCCTTTAAGATTATGAGGAATTTCATAATTTTTAACCAATACTGTTACTTCTTTCATTTCACCACATAAAAACGACCATGCATCTCTTTTGTTACTTTTATAAACAACAGAATAATCTACAAGCGTATCTATTATTGGTATTGCAGATAAAGACGTAGCTAAGCCACCAGTTTTAGGAATCAATAAATTCTTATAAGGAGAATTCTGATTAGAATGCTTTTCTTTGGTATATCTTGTACCTTCTGCATAGCTAAAAATAGTTGAAGGACTTCTAAGAAATCTCTTGCAAGACTTAATAGTGTTTTTATAGTCTTTAGTTCTGAGGGTAGGATCTCTCTCTATAGCTTTTTTTGAATGTCTATTTACGAATGGCATATTCAGCGTTTTATTTGCTAAGAAGATAAAAGGAATCCACCAGAGTTCTTTTTTCATGAAAAATTTTAATAAAGGAATCTTATAATTTGCAACAACCAATAGAACAAAAATATCTGCCCAAGATTGGTGATTAGACATTGCCATATACCATTTGTCCCGATCATAGCAATCATTGCTATCAATTATATTGATGTTATTGCCATGCATAATCAGCATGATTAGTTTGAGGCCATACACAGTCAAATCACCAATATAGTTTGATATCTTGCTAAGAAAAATCTTAAAAAATTTTAACGGAATTATAATTCTAGGAATATTTATAATTGTAAGAGTTCCAAATCCAATAATTAATTCAATTACAATTAGAAAAAAAGTTATCAAGCCTATAAAACTCGATTTAATCTTCTTCATCTTAATCCAAACAGTCTCCTAAAACCCACTGAGATTTGCATATCTCTCTGTATGATATTTAGAGCTACCAAAAATTTGTTCAGCAACTCTAGCCCTTTTAAGAAAAAAACCAATATCATATTCATCGGTAACACCAATGCCGCCATGCATTTGAATAGCCTCATTTGAAACTAAGTGAAGCGTTTCACCAGCCATTGTTTTTGCTAAGCTAGAAAGTCTTTGCAATTCATTAGAGCCTTCCTCTGCAGCTTTCATTGCAGCCATAACTGAAGATTTTGTTAGTTCTAATTCGCAAAACATTTCTGCTGCTCTGTGTTGCAGGGCTTGAAATGATCCAATAAGCACTCCAAATTGTTTTCTTTGTTTGAGATAGTCTAAAGTTGATTCGAATGCTGCTTCGGCGTTTCCGAGCATTTCTGAAGCCATGGCAATTCTGCCAATGTCAAGAATATCTTCAACAGTTTCTCCACCAGCTTCTATATCGCCTAATATATCAGATTCGCATATCTCAACATTATCAAAAATTACGTTTGCATAATTCCTAGAATCAGCCATATCAAGTTTTATATTTTGAATACCTTTTTCATCACTATCGACTATAAATAATGTTAAGCCAGTCACATCTCCTTTGTTGCCTGATGTTCGTGCCAAAGTAATAAATAGATCTGCACTTGATCCATCCACCACGAAAGTCTTTTTGCCATTAAGAATAAAATTTTCTCCTTCTTTTTTTGCAATCATCTCTGTCTCTTTTGGATCGTGATGACTAGATTCATCCACTGCTAAAGCTGTAGTCAAATCGCCACTCACAATTTTTGGAAGAAAATTTTGCTTTTGCTCATCAGTTCCAAAATTTGTGATGGCATAAGCACCCAAAACTCCAGTTGCAAATAACGGAGATGGGGTAAGTGTTTTTGCGCATTCATTGAGAATTACCCCAATCCCAGTAACACCAAAATTTGAGCCACCGTATTCTTCTGGAATCAGAATGCCTGGCCATCCTAACTTAACCATTTCACTCCAGACTTCTTTATCCCATAAAAGGGGGTCATTTTTATCCCTTAAAGACCTAAAATGCGTTATTGGCGCTCTTTCATCCGCAAAGCTTTTTGCAGTATCTTTTAAAAATTGCTCATCTTCAGTTAATACTAGTTTCATAATTTTTTATTGTGATGGAAGGCCAAGAACTCTTTTTGAGATAACATTTAATTGAACCTCCGAAGTTCCTCCCTCAATAGAATTTCCTTTAGTTCTCAACCAAGCTCTTGTTAAATTTTTATCTCCATCATCAAACTCGTCACCATCCCAAGCAACTCCATTAATGCCAGATGCCGCTACCATTAGCTCATGTCTTTTTTTGTTGTGTTCAGTTCCATAAAGCTTGAACATGGATGCAGTAGCGCTTGCTTTACCACCTTCATCACCAGCTCTTTTTAAAGTAAGTCCGAAGGCATGTTCTTTAATCTTATGGGAAGATATTTCTGATCTGTAAAAGCTATTTTTAATCTTGCCATTTTCTTCACCAAGATGTTTTTTTGCAATAGATATTATATCTCTGCTACTTCCCATTCCAGCTGCGAGACCAAAATTAGATATAAATGCTCTTTCATGTTGAAGTAACTTTTTTGCAATGGTCCAGCCAGCATTTAAATCACCAATTAGATTTCCCTTTGGAACCTCTACATTATCAAAAAAAGTCTCACAAAAAGGTGATTTTCCAGAAATTAGAGTAATTGGCTTTGTGCTAACACCTTTACTTTCCATATCAATTAGCAAGAAACTTATTCCATCATGTTTTGGTTCTTTGGCACCAGTTCTTACAAGAGCAAATATCCAATCGGCTTTATCTGCATAAGATGTCCAAACTTTTTGACCATTTACTAGGAATTTTTCTCCTGTATCTTCTGCTTTTGTAGCCAAGCTGGCTAGATCTGAACCCGATCCTGGCTCAGAATAACCTTGGCACCACCTAATCTCACCTTTGATTATCTTTGGTAGATGTTCTTTCTTTTGGTCTTCAGTTCCATACTCTAATAGAACTGGAGCTAGCATCCATATTCCAAAACTTAATAGTGGAGCTTTTGCTCCAATAAAAAACATTTCTTCATTTAGAATTTTCACCTCATCTTTGGTTAATCCTCCTCCGCCGTATTCAACAGGAACTGTAGGCATTGTCCATCCTTTTTCACCCATTCTGTCTAGCCATAATTTTGATTCAGGATTTTTATATTCTGCATTTCTACCACCCCAAACCTCATCAACAGGCATATCTGGATCAGCCCCATTTCTCATAGAAGGAGGGCAGTTTTTATCAAGCCATTTTTTGGTGTCTTCTCTAAATTTATCTAAATTGCTCATATTTAACTAGTTTTATTATATTTCTCGAATATTATAGGCACTTATTGAATTTTTTCGAGTATTGTGAATTTAAAAAGATCAAAAAGCTTGTCAATACTAAACTTTCATTAAAGAGTATAATTTATATCATGTTTAAAAATGTTGGTATTTTCGTAAAGAAAAATAATCAAGGCCTTCAAAATGATGCCCTTAATAACATGGTTATTTCTCTAGCTAAATGTAATGTAAATATATTTATTGATGAATCTTCATCGTATCACCATGATTTGGTTTCAGTGGTTACACATCAACAATTTGTTAAAGAGGTTGATATCATAATTGTATTTGGTGGAGATGGAACTTTATTAAACTCCGCACGACAATATCTTGAATACGAAATACCAATTTTAGGGGTGAATATGGGAAATGTTGGTTTCTTAACCGACATAAAAGTAGATAACTTTGATAAAGCTATAATTGGAATCCTTAAAGGTAATTTTAAGATTGAAGAAAGAAATCTCGTCTCAGCAAAATTTAATAAAAATCATTTATATGGATTAAATGAAGTGGTAATACATTCGGGAGCATATGCTCAGTTGATGCGATATAGATTATATGTAAATAATAAAGTTGTTTATGAGCAAAGATCAGATGGATTGATTGTATCAACTCCAACAGGCTCAACAGCCTATGCCTTATCAGCTGGAGGGCCAATTATTCATCCTAGCCTAGATGTTTGGACAATACTTCCAATGTTGCCGCAAAGTATTTCTTCAAGACCTTTTATCATCTCATCTGATGCTAATATCGAAATGGAAATATTTGAAGGCCCAAATGATTACGCAAAAATATGTGTTGATGGGCAGGATGATATAGACATCCCATATGGTGTAAAGATATCTATTTTAAAAATGGCAAAAACTCTTAAATTAGTCCATCCTAAAGATAATGACTTTTTTGAAGCTTGTAGAGAGAAGTTAGGATGGAGTTTAAATATTTCAAATAATTAAATTGAAACTAACCAAAAATCTATACATACCATTAATATTGTTAGCAATACTAATAGCAGTGTTCTCTAATTTTGGCTCAATTATATTTTTTATCGAACCATTAACCTTTACGAAAATAAATGTTTCTAATGGCAGTTTCATTTCGATGACATCATTCAATCAAACATTTCTAATAGACAATCAATGGTGGAGGTTAATAAGTCCTATCTTGATACATTTTTCTTTTGCTCACTTAGCTTTTAATTGTCTATGGTTATATATTCTTGGAGAAAAAATTGAAAGAGTCGATAGCAAAACTGTTTTTATTATGATTGTAATTATTTCTTCAATTTGTAGTAATTTCTTACAATATTATTGGACAAGTTCAAGTTTGTTTGGCGGATTTTCAGGCGTTATCTACGGTTTGTTGGGGTTTTGCATGATTCTTGAGATGGAATCAAAAAATGTGAGATATGAACTCCCTCCGGCATTATATGTGTTTATGATTGTATGGTTGTTGCTAGGTTTTTTTAATATATTGGATATGTTTGGATTTGGCAAAGTTGCTAATTTTGCACATTTAGGCGGCTTAGTTTCCGGAATGATGTTTGGTATGATATATAAATATTATAAAAAGATATCTTAAAAGTATGATAAAAAAAGCTGTTTTACCAGTAGCTGGATTTGGGACAAGATTTTTACCTGCTTCAAAAGCTACTCCAAAAGAAATGCTTCCAATAATCGATAAACCACTTGTTCAATATGCTGTTGAAGAAGCCTTAGATATTGGAATTAATGAAATTATTTTTATTACAAGTCCAGAAAAATATTCAATCAAAAAACATTTTGATATAAACCAAGATTTTGAAGATAGGTTGAGATTATCTGGTAAGGATGAAGTAGTGGAGGTTTTGAATCCAAAGATATTTAAAGATGTTAAATTTCATTATGTAAATCAAATAGAGCAGAATGGTCTTGGACATGCAATTCTTCAGGCTGAAGATATTATCAATGGGGCACCATTTGCAGTATTGCTACCAGATGACTTATTTTTTTCAGAAAAATCGTGTTTAAGGCAATTATCAGATTCTTTTAATAAGGTTGATGCATCTGTAATTGCAGTCAACAAAATCGAAAAAGAAAATATTCATAAATATGGCGTAATTAAACCAGGAGCTATTGAGAATGATTTGATCAATATACAAGACATTGTTGAGAAACCAAATAAGAATGCTGCACCTTCTGATATAGCTGTTTGCGGAAGATATATTTTTAAATCTTCTATTTTTAATTTTTTAAAATTAACTGATTTTGATGAATCGGGTGAAATACAGTTAACCGATGCTATTAAAGGTCTTTTAAAACATGAAGAAGTATATGCTGCATTATATGAAGGAGAAAAGTTTGATTGTGGTAGCAAACAAGGATTTGTTCATGCTACTATTGCCCTCGCTTTGAGAGACGATTCTATTAGCAAAGATATTAAAAAAATTATTAAGGAAATTACTTGAATTTTTTTCTCCAGCTTTTTAAGTTATTACCACCAGAAGCAGCACATTCTTTTTCACTCAAATCTTTAAAAATTCTTTATAAGCTTAGATTATTAAAATACTTTGTTGGGTTTAATACTAAACACAATAATGAAATAGAGTTCGCGGGAATGGTTTTTAAAAATCGTCTTGGCACAGCTGCAGGGCTTGATAAAAATGGCGATTATATTGATGCTTTGGGTGAGTTAGGCTTTGGATTTCTAGAAGTTGGTACAGTTACACCTCTTCCACAAAATGGAAATGCTAAACCAAGGGTTTTTAGAAACTATAAAGAAAACTCAATTATTAACCGTCTTGGATTTAATAACAAAGGCGTTGAATATTTAATAAAGAATATTCAGAAAAGAAAATATGAAGGCATCCTTGGAGTTAATATAGGCGCAAATAAAGATTCCTCTGGCAATCAAAGGATTCTTGATTATATTACTTGCTTAGAAAAAGTTTATAAATATGCTAATTACATCACCATAAATATATCTTCTCCAAATACTCCAGATTTAAGAGATCTTCATATGAAAGATAATTTAACAAATTTAATTAATGCAGTAGATAAGGCTGTAGAAGATTTAAAAATAAATATTCCAATTTTTCTTAAAATATCACCTGATGAAACAAACGAATCGCTTGACATTATAATAAGTCTTATCAACTCCTCTACTATAACCGGAGTAATTGCTACTAATACAACCATTAATAAATCAAATATTTTAAGCAATGACTTCAAGATGATTAATGGAGGATTATCTGGAGAGAAATTAATGGATGCATCTACCAAAAAACTCTCTTATATTAAATCTAAATCTGAGGGAATGCCTATAATAGGTGTTGGTGGAGTTTTGTCTAAAAAGGATTTTAAAAAGAAGATTGAAGCTGGCGCAGATCTCATACAGGTATATACAGGTTTTATTATTAAAGGACCAAATTTAATAAAAGATATTCTTAACAGTTAATATGGAGTATCTATTTATTTTTGCTGCAATTTTGCTTTTTATTGGTTCAATATCAATAGCGCTTCCATCAAAATCCTCAAGAAAAATTTCTAAAGTTAGAATGGATGCGAAGCTTTTAGGATGTAAAATTTCATCTACTTTATATGGTAAGAATAAGTTTAAAAATTATCATTCTATAGATACGAGCTATGAAGTTAAAAATAATTCTAATCTAGAAGACGCGCATTTTATTAAAGACAAAGAACAATTAATCTTGTATTCTCCTGTCAAATTAAAATATTCAAACAGTTTTGAAAGTTTAAATAAGCAATTGCAAGATACCTCCAATAGTTTACATGAGGTTATTTTTACAAGAACTTCGATCTTATTTTTGTGGAATGAAAAAGATGGTATTGAAGAGCTTAAAACTATATTGCAAACATTTAATGAATTAAATTTTTTTTAAATTTAGCTTGCATATCAAACCGTTTTAATGATATTCATAAAAAAGGAATTATAAATTATGTCAAAATCATTAGTAATAGTTGAGTCACCTGCTAAGGCAAAGACGATCTCAAAATATCTTGGTTCACAGTATGTTGTAGAATCAAGTGTTGGACATATAAGAGATCTCCCAAAAAAACCATCACCTAATTCTAAAAGAGCATCGATCCCAAAAGGGATCTCTCCTGAAGAAAAGGCAAAACTTAAGATCATTAATGATAGGAACAGATTAATAAGAAGGATGGGTATAGATCCTGATAATGGCTGGACTGCAGAATGGCAAATAATTCCAGAAAAAGAAAAAGTAATAAAGTCATTAAAAAAAGCTGCAAAGGGTGTCGAGCATATATATCTTGCAACTGATTTAGACAGAGAGGGTGAAGCAATAGCTTGGCACCTTAAAGAGGCGCTTGGCCCTGAAAAATATGAATACTCAAGAGTAAGGTTTAATCAAATAACTAAAACATCTATCGTCGATTCATTTAATGATCCCAAAGATATAGATTTAGATTTGGTTAAAGCATATAGAGCTAGAAGATTTTTAGATAAAGTAATTGGCTTCGAACTATCTCCTTTATTATGGAAAAAAATTGCTAGAGGTCTTTCTGCGGGTAGAGTTCAATCTGTAGCCTTAAGAGTATTAGACGAAAGAGAAAGGTTAATTCAAGAATTTATTCCTGAAGAATTTTGGGAAGTTTCAATGAGTCTGCTTAAGAACGAAACAAATATTCCTTTTTATTTAAATAGAAAAAAGTCTGATTCTCTATTAAAGGAAGAAGAGGCAAGAAATATAAAAGCTCTTATTGAAAACTCAAATTTAACAATTAATGAAATTGTAAAGAAACCAGTTAAGACAAAACCCAAGGCTCCATTTATAACTTCCACCCTTCAACAAGCGGCAAGCACTAAATTAAGCTTTAATGTAAAAAGAACAATGAGGGTTGCTCAGAAGTTATATGAGGCTGGTCACATTACATATATGAGAACTGATGCTCCAAGCTTAAGTAAAGAATCTATTCAAGACGCAAGAAATTTTATTGGTGAGCGCTTTGGTGAAAAGTACTTAACTAATGCTCCAAGAATATATTCAAGTACTGAAAATGCTCAAGAAGCACATGAAGCTATAAGACCAACAAATGCATACATGACTTCTGATGATCTTTTAAATCAAACTGAAGAAGAAAAAAGACTTTATGGATTAATCTGGCAACAGTATATTTCATGCCAAATGCCAGATGCAGAATATTTATCAACGTCTGCCAAAATTAATATTGATGAATATATTTTTTCAGCAAAAGGCAGAGAGATTATTTTTGACGGTCATACCAAAGTTTATCAAGAAGTTAAATCAGATAATGATGATATTTTACCGCCTTTAGAAGAAGGAGAAATTCTTAATCTAGATGAGATAAAGTTAGATAAAAAATTTACAAAGCCACCATCAAGATTTTCTGAAGCTGCTCTTGTAAAAGAATTAGAAAAAAAAGGCATTGGGAGACCATCAACTTATGCAAATATTATTTCTACTATTCAGGACAGGGGCTATGTTGAAATTCAGAATAGGAGATTTTTTGTTAAAAAAATTGGTCATATTGTTACAGAAAGATTGATCGAAAGTTTTGATGACATCATGGATTATGAGTTTACTGCAAATTTAGAAAATAATTTAGATAAAGTCGCGAAAGGTGAGCTTGATTGGAAAAATGTATTAGATGATTTCTACAATGCTTTCCAAAAAGATCTAGTATCTGCATCAATGGAAGATGGTGGAATGAGATCAAACAAGCCCACATCAACAAATCTAGTTTGTCCAGATTGTAATTTATCAACTATGGTAATAAGAAATTCATCTAATGGCGTCTTCTTGGGCTGTTCTGGCTATGAAAATACAGGGGATGCTAAATGTAAGAAGACCCTTAACTTAGTTTCTGGCGATGAAGCCATAAGCGTTGATGATAATCAAGAAGCAGAAAATTTATTAATAAAGAAAAGATGTCCAAAGTGTGATACCAGTATGGACAATTATTTAATTGATGAAGATCGTAAGCTCCATGTTTGTGGAAAAAGCCCAGATTGTGATGGCTATTTAATAGAAGAAGGCCAGTTTAAGATTAAGGGCTATGACGGGCCCACCCTCGAGTGCCATAAATGTGGCTCTGAAATGCAATTGAAAACTGGAAGATTTGGCAAATATTTTGGATGTTTAAATGATAATTGTGGTGCAACGAGGGCATTACAAAGAAATGGAGAGCCAAAGCCATTAACAATGGAACCAATAGAGATGCGAGATTTAAAATGTTTAAAATGCGAAGATCATTATTTACTTAGAGATAGTATGAAGGGATTATTTTTAGCTGCTAGCCAATACCCAAAAAATAGAGAAACTAGAGCCCCAAAGGTTAGTGAAATAAAAGATCTAAAAGATCAATTAATAGATGCGTGCAGATTTTTGCCTAACAAAGATAAGCACATTTATTTATTGAGCGCGCCTGAGAGAGATAAAGACGGAAACCCATATGTAATTAGATATAACAGAAATGAGGACATTCATTATGTTGCGTCTGAAAAAGATGGCAAGAAAACCAAATGGACCGCAGCCTTTGCAAATGGAAATTGGCTTGAAAGCTTTAAAAGTTAGTGCAGCCTAAGGAATTTTCAAATCTTTATCTAGATCTTGCTAAAGAAATATTAAGCAATTTAACTTTTGATCAATCTTCAAAAGATAGTAACGATCAATTATTGTTTTTAGTTTGTGTTGAAAAAAGCTTGTCCCATCTAGCTGATGATATTTTTAGCGCATTTGATCACGAATTAGGCTCAATCGAAATACTAAATCTAAAATTCAAATGGGTGGAGCTTTCTAAAACGCCTGCACTTAAGAACATTATTTTGAGAGAGCTAAGCTCTGAAGGGCTTCTAAATAAAATTGAAATCTCCAAATCAATTATCTTTAAAAAAGAAGACAGTAATTTGATAACTAGCTCTGAAATAAATGACTTGAAAAAATTTACTTTGATACTAGATAAATATAAAGCATTTAGCGAGTTGCTTCGCAAAGTGCTTGATGAATGTTAAGCTAAGGATACTTATGAAAGATGCCTCAAATTATTTAGAACTTGCACAACTACCTGACGGCAGTATTGTTTTAAGAAGATCAGACGATCATGATAATCCTATTGTAAAGATAGAATTCTCAACTGAGTCGAAAGATTTTCTACAAGGTCAAGAGCTTAAGGTTGCTAAAGAGATGATAAGGGCTGGAATTGAGAGCGTTAGCGGAAACGTTAGTGATTTAGATGACTTTTTTGATAAACAAAGGGAGCTTCTTTCAAAGAAACAAACTATCGTTCATTAATTTCTTCTTAATAGCCCAATACTTTTTCCTTCTATGTGAAGCTCATCATGCTCAAGGTTAACTACAATGTTTTCAAATTCCTCATTTGCAGGCTCGAGCTCAATAATCTTTGGTGACTTTCTCTTAAAAAATTTGACAGTAACCTCATCATCAAGCCTAGCTATTACAATATCACCATTTTTTATGTCATTAG
>CETQ01011887.1_pt1 | contig 11337 bp, 13 predicted proteins | sample 531261 | NCBI WGS metagenome assembly CETQ01 (sample SAMEA2622376, study PRJEB7988) | marine metagenome | biome: marine biome (ENVO:00000447); feature: surface water layer (ENVO:00002042); material: "saline water (ENVO:00002010), including plankton (ENVO:xxxxxxxx)" | depth 5 m
CTCATAACTTACTCATCTCTTCTATAACTTTATTTGTAATATCAAACATTGTATAAGAAAGAACTATATCACCGACATTATTAGGAAGATTATTATCTATAACAAACTGAATACCCAAATCAACTTTTTCGCCAGATTTAATTGTTTGTTGCTCAAAACAAAAGCATTCAATTTTTTTGAAGTGATCAGCATATTTTCCAGGCGTCACACTTGGACTTGCTGTTGTATGCAACTGTCTTCCTGAATTATTCTTCATTACATAGTGAGTATTGTATGGTTTACCAACCTGAACAGTCATTTCTGTAACAACTGGTTCAAAGTATAATGGAGCTGAATTAGCTACATTAGATATAAATTTAACTTTAACAAATCTGTTGTCCTTTTTTATATCATTCCCAGTGTATGCTATTGAATTTGTCTTGCCATTCAATCCTGTAATTTCACAAAATGTGTCGTAAATAGGAACAAGTGCATATGAAAATCCATACATTGCTACAACAACTAAAGATAATTTTATGATAGTTGATTTGATTCCTTTCATTAATCCACTTTTGGAGGAGTATCAAATGAATGATATGGTGCGGGCGAAGGAAGAGTCCACTCAAGACCTTCAGCGCCTTCCCAAGATTTATCTGCCGCAGTAACCGGCTGTTTAAGTGTTGAAAGTAAAATGTATACAAATAATAATTGAGATAATCCAAATCCAAAAGCTCCAACAGATGCAATCATATTAAAGTCTGTGAATTGAACTGCATAGTCCGGAATTCTCCTTGGCATGCCAGCTAATCCGACAAAGTGCATTGGAAAGAACGTAATATTAACAAATACTGTTGTCATCCAAAAATGAACTTTACCTAAAGTCTCGTTGTACATTTTACCAGTCCATTTTGGTAGCCAGTAGTAAACAGCTGCAATAACAGCAAATACAGCTCCAGGTACTAGCACGTAATGAAAATGTGCTACCACAAAATAAGTGTCATGATACTGAAAATCTGCAGGAGTTATTGCAAGCATCAAGCCAGAAAATCCACCTATGGTGAACAATATTATAAATGCTAGAGAGAATAGCATTGGGGTTTCAAATGTCATTGAGCCTTTCCACATAGTAGCTACCCAATTAAATACTTTCACTCCAGTTGGAACAGCAATTAGCATAGTTGTAAACATAAAGAATATTTCACCAGCTAGTGGCATTCCTACTGTAAACATATGATGTGCCCATACTATGAACGATAATAATGCAATAGAAGCTGTAGCATAAACCATAGAATCGTAACCAAATAGTTTCTTTCTAGAAAAGGCAGGGATAATTGTGGACACTATTCCAAAAGCAGGAAGAATCAATATGTATACTTCTGGGTGACCAAAGAACCAGAATATATGTTGAAATAATACTGGGTCTCCTCCACCGGCGGCTGTAAAGAAACTAGTTCCATAAAAACGATCTGTTAAAAGCATTGTTATAGCTCCAGCTAAAACAGGCATAGATGCAATCAATAAGAATGCGGTTATCAACCATGTCCATACAAAAATAGGCATTTTCATTAGTGTCATACCTGGTGCTCTCATATTAAGTATGGTAGCTATCACATTAATTGCTCCAAGAATAGATGATGCTCCTAGTAAATGAAGTGAGAAGATTACAAATGGCATTGAATTTCCACCTTGTAATGATAGTGGAGGGTACAATGTCCAACCAGCAGCAGGACCGCCACTTTGAAAGAATAAAGTGCTCAAGAGCATAGTAAATGCAAAAGGTAAAATCCAGAAACTCCAATTGTTCAATCTTGGTAGAGCCATATCTGGAGCTCCAATCATCATTGGTAATTGCCAATTAGCTAATCCTACAAAAGCTGGCATTAATGCGCCAAAAATCATAATTAGTGCGTGCATCGTTGTCATCTGATTAAAAAATCCAGGAATAACAAACTGAAGTCCTGGTTGAAATAATTCAGCACGTATAATCAAAGCCATGAATCCGCCAATAAAAAACATTAATAAGCTAAACCAAAGATACAAAGACCCGATGTCTTTATGATTAGTGGTAGTTATCCATCTCATTAATCCTGAAGGTTGATGATGATGTTCTTCTTTTAAATGATCTATATTTGTACTCATATTAGCTTCCTTATTCTGATTTTTCTGCTACGCGGTTTTTCTGATTTAGAGAAACCCATTTTGTATATTCTTGTTTTGGCACTGCTCTTACAACGATTGGCATGAACCCATGATCTTTTCCACAAAGCTCAGTACACTGACCTCGATAAACACCAGGTTCTTTTATATCAACCCATAGTTCATTTATATAACCAGGTATTGCGTCTTTTTTACCAGTTATTTCTGGAACCCACCAAGCATGTATAACATCACTTGCAGTAAGCAATATTCTAACCTTAGTGTTAGTAGGAAGGACTACTTGATTGTCGACATCTAGTAGATAATTATCAACTTTTTTTACATCAATTTCTGATCCAAGTTGTCTGGCTTCATTACTTTTATTATCTAATTTGCTGAAAAATGAAACATTATCTTCGACATAATCATATTTCCACATCCATTGGTAGCCAGTTACTTTTAGGGTTATTTCAGAATTACGCGTATCTTCCATCATTATTAATGTTTTAGTAGCTGGGATAGCCATACCAATTAAAATTACAAAAGGAATTACTGTCCAAATAATTTCTACTGTTGTGCTTTCATGAAATGTAGCAGGCTTAGCTCCTCTAGATTTTCTATGATGAAAAATTGAATAAAACATAACACCAAAAACAACTATGCCGATTACAACTGTAATATAAAAAATAAGCATATGAAGGTCATATGCAGCATTTGCCGTTGGCGTTACTCCCCTTGGCATATTGACTTCCCAGTCTGCCATGGTGTTTAGCGATGCTAATAATGATATTAAAAATATTGATATTCTTTTCATCTTCATTCCCTAATGTAAGGTTATTATTCCTTTAATAACTTCCTTTTTGTGGTCTCATATTAGCAAAATATCAGTAGTTATGGAAATTCTAATTTAGTCTTTTTTCACTTCTTTTATTTCAACAAATTTACCTGGTTTATCAAAGGTTTTAGGGTATTTAAGAGCATAACCAAATATAATTTCATATGTAAGCTCATAAGCGTTTATTCTCTCATTATACAAGCTAGATTTTATAGTTTTATATTCAGATTTAGATATAGTCCGATTTTGATTAGACTCTATTATATTAGTACCTGTTAAACGTAATGATTTCAAAAGTTTATCAAAAGTTGAAAATTCAAGCGTAATTTTTTCATTATCAACAACAGGATCTTTAAAATTTGAGTTAAGTAAGTAATCTCCATAGTGATGCATATCGACAAAACTATTAAACCTAAGTTTATTGTATATTTCTTTTGGACATTTTCTGAATTCTCTAAATGTATCAGGTCCTGCAACTGAGAATAAAAATAATCCCCCAGGTTTTAGCAAGCTGTGATATTTCAGAAATAATGATTCGTCTGTTTTACACCAATGAAGTGTCAGACTAGACAATATAGTATCAAAAACTTCATCTTTAAATGGAGGATGCTCAGCTTCAGCAGTTATACATTTAGCATGAATGTTTTTATTTTTATGAACCAATGACATCTCATGAGACAAGTCCATAGATATTAGATTGATGCTTGGATAGTTTTGTTTTAGGTTTTGAGACAGACAGCCTGTTCCTGATCCAACTTCTAAAATATCTTCTTTAGTATGTTTTATAATATTTAACCTATCTAATAATCTTTTATTAACATCCTCTTGGACGAAGGATTGAGAATCGTAGGAACTTGCTCTTTTTGAGAATGAATTACTGATTTTATTATTCATATTTTGTCTTTAATGATGTCATAAATCTTATCAAAATCAAAAAAAGGATAGTGAGTTAATTTCTCCAATCTATATGTATTAGCTCCTTGTTTTTCAAAATTAAATAAATAATCCAAATCAGTAATTTGATCGGCTGTTGTTTGGATAATATGTAATTTTTTTGTGTTTTTTATCAACAGAGGTTTACTATTAATATTTTTTAGATTAGTCAACCCTGAGCATAATGAATCCTTAGATGGTATAAAATTATCTTTGAATAGCTTATATAAGTTTGCATAGTTTTTTTTATGGTACCCATCTCCTTTAGTTGATTCATAAATAAATTTTTTAATACATGTGTCAGTATCATCTTGAATTTCTAAAATTAATTTATCTATAGAATTTTTCTTTATTTTAAAGAACGGATTTATTAAAAATATATTTCCCTTACAAGATTCTAGATTTTTCGAGGAAAGTATAAGGGATGCGCTATACGAGTAGGCTAATAGGATATCATTGTCATTTTGTAACTTTAGAGAGTTGTTAATTATTTCGTAATCATCACACTTTGCGTTATTAGTGCTGTATCCACATAATGTTACAAAGTTACAATGCGCTATATTATTGAAATATTTTTGCATATTCTTCCAAATGAAAGAACCAAACAACCATCCGTGGATAAAAGTAATTTGCTGTTTTTTTATATAAGTCATTACACGTTAGAATAATATAAATTGGTAGTGTATGCTTTATAAATGGAGTTTAATCTTCAAAGTTTTCTTATTTTAATTACTTTTTATTGTATTGGGTCGTTACCCTTTGCCTTAATAGTCCATAATCTTATGACAACAGATGATCCCAGAAAACACGGTTCAATGAACCCGGGTGCTACAAATATGTACAGAATTGCTGGACCATTAGCTGGAATAGTTACATTTCTTGGAGATTTTTTAAAAGGTTTTATCCCTATATATATTTTAGCGACAGAGAGTCTTACCTTTGGATATATATTTTCATTGGCACTGCTACTAGGACATATGTTTTCGATTTTTAATAATCTTAAAGGTGGAAAAGGTGTAGCAACCTCATTCGGTTTTTTATTAGCATTAAATCAAATTGTTGGAATTATTATTATATTAGTTTGGTTACTTATATTCTTAATAAAGAGAATATCAGGCTTATCAGCGATAATTAGTTTTATATCATTACCTATAATCATATATTTCGTATCTGATAGTTTTATGTTTTTTTTAATATCAATATTACACTCTTTAATTATTATTATAAATCATCGAAAAAACATAGAAGAATTGTTACAAAGCTAATGATGGATTTGGCTTAATTTTAAAATTTTCTTTGATGTCTATTGACTTATATTTTAAAAAACCGGCAAATGCTATCATAGCACCGTTGTCGGTACTGAATTTTACATCAGGAAAATATGTATTCTTTTGTTTTACTGATGAAAATTTTTCTCTAAGTTTCTTATTTGCACTAACTCCTCCGGTAACAACAATATTTTTAATATTAAATTCTTCAGAAGCTTTTACAGATTTATGTATAAGTGTGTCAACAATTGCATTTTGTAACTCATAGGAAATATTATTTATGTTTTGCTCTGTCAATTCGATTTCATTTATAGTGTTAATTACGTGAGTTTTAAGACCGCTAAAACTAAAATTAAAATTATTACTTTTTAACATCGGCCGAGGAAATGAAAAACAAGAATGGAATGCAGACTCAGACTTTTTTGCTATTTCAGGTCCTCCGGGATAACCCAATCCAAGCTTTCTTGCTACCTTATCAAAACATTCACCTGCTGAGTCATCGAGTGTTGAGCCAAGATTTCTTATTCCAAAATCTTTATCAACTAGGGACAAAATTGTATGTCCTCCTGATACTAGAAGAGAAATAAATGGAGGTTCAAGACTTTTCTCTGTAATCATTGGAGAATAAATGTGAGCCTCAAGATGATTTACCTCAATAGCAGGGATTTGGTTACACCATGCAAGAGCTTTAGATAATGATGCTCCTGCAAGTAAAGGCCCAAGAAGTCCGGGGCCATTAGTAAAGGCAATCATATCAATATCTTTAATTGTTTTTTTGGACTTCTGCAACAATACATTAAGCAAAGGAATAAATTTTTTTACATGATCCCTTGATGCTAACTCAGGTACTATCCCACCATATTTTGCATGAATTTCGTGTTGTGAACTTGTAACATAATCTACAACTTCTCCCTTCGAATCAACAATTGCTAAACCTGTATCATCACATGATGACTCTATACCTAATATATACATTTCATTATTATAAGTTAAAACTTGCTTTATAAATACAATCAAGTAATATTACGCAATATTTAATTTATTAAGGAATTATATGCCAAGTGTACAAGTAAGAGATAACGAACCTTTTGAAATTGCATTAAGAAGGTTCAAAAGAGGCTGTGAAAAAGCAGGCATCTTAACTGAAACACGCAGAAGAGAATTTTACGAAAAACCAACAGCAATGAGGAAGAGAAAAATTGCTGCTGCAACAAAAAGATGTAAAAGAAAAGTCAGCATGGATACTCTTAGAAAAAAGCCTCCTTATAAAAAATTCTAATTTTAAATGTCAAAATCAACTATCAAAGATAGTATCCAACAAGATCAAATATCATACCTAAAAGATGGAAATAAAGTTGACTCATCTACATTGAGATTTGCTTTATCGTTTCTTAATAAAGAAGAAAAAGATAAAAAGATTGAATTAAATGATTCTGAAGTTATAAAAATTCTCAAAACAATGATTAAAAGAAACAAAGATTCCTATGATCAGTTCATTAATGCTAATAGACAAGATTTAGCAGATAAAGAGAAAAAAGAAATGGATTTATTGAATTCATATCTTCCAGAAATATTAAATGAAGTTGAAACTAAAAAAGTTGTGAAAAACGTACTCGATGATCTAAAAATTACATCAATGAAAGAAATGGGTAAGGCAATGGGTCTCATTAAAAATAACCATGGAGATAATATTGATATGTCTCTTGTAAGCAAGTATATAAAGGAATTACTCAGCTAAATCCCTCTTTCCAAAACATCGCTAAATATCAATAAGTCTTGTATAATCACAGCATGGATAAAAACTTACAATTTTTGGAATTAAAACGTATGGATCCTGATGTGGTATCTCCATCGAAAAGAAAAAAGGACTATAAAGAAATTTATGGCCATTACTCTAGTCGTATAGCTGCAGAACAATCGGGAAGATGCATTGAATGTGGTAATCCGTACTGTGAGTGGAAATGTCCTGTTCACAATTATATACCCCAATGGTTAAAATTAATTTCTGAAAATAAGTTATTCGAAGCTGCAGATTTATCACACCAAACAAATTCTTTACCAGAAATATGCGGAAGAATTTGCCCGCAAGATAGATTATGCGAAGGAGCATGCACACTCAATGATGGTTTTGGAGCAATAACTATAGGTAGTATTGAAAAATACATCACTGACGAAGCAATCAGTCAGGGGTGGAAACCAGACATATCAAATATTAAAAAAAATAAATATAAAGTTGGAATAATTGGTGCTGGACCAGCTGGTCTAGCATGTGCAGATATTTTAGTTAGAAATGGCTTTAATCCCATCATATATGATAAATATGAAGAGATTGGTGGGCTCTTAACATTTGGCATACCGCCATTCAAATTAGAAAAAGAAATTGTAAAACAAAGAAGAATTATTTTAGAAGAAATGGGAGTTAAGTTTGTCCTTAACACTGAAATAGGGAAAGATATAAGTTTCAAAAAATTTCAAAGTATGTTTGATGCAGTGTTTCTTGGCATGGGTACATATACATACATGAAAGGTGGATTTCCTGGTGAAGATTTGAAAAATGTTTACGATTCGCTTCCATACTTGAATTCGAATATAAGAAATATTATGAAAACTAGAGATAATGAATTTATAAATCTTAAAGATAAAACAGTTATGGTGCTTGGTGGTGGAGATACCGCGATGGATTGTAACAGAACTGCACTTAGACAGGGTGCAAAAAAAGTATACTGTGCATACAGAAGAAACGAAACAAATATGCCTGGATCAAAAAGAGAAGTTAAAAACTCCAAGGAAGAAGGTATTCAATTTTTATGGAATATGCAACCAGTAGAAATTATTGGAGATAGTAAAGTTTCTGGTGTTAAATTTATGAAAACGAAATTAAAGAAAACTGACATCAGAGGCAGAGAGGTGCCTATGATGGTTCCAAATAGTGAGAAAATTATAAAATGTGATACCGTTATTTTAGCTTTTGGGTTCAGACCTAATCCACAAGATTGGTTTAAAAAAAATAAGATTACAACAGATGAAATTGGTCGAGTAAAAATAAATAACTCAAAATATCCACATCAAACTGATAATCCGAAAATATTTTCAGGTGGCGATATGGTAAGAGGGTCCGACCTAGTAGTTACTGCTGTGTTTGAGGGAAGAAATGCAGCAAAAGGTATAATTGATTATATCTATGATAATAATAAATGATTTCAAGCAAGCACCTGCTTATCAAAAGTATATATCAAGAAAAAATTGATAGAACTCCAATTTGGATAATGCGCCAAGCAGGCAGATATTTACCGGAGTATCTTAAAACAAAAGAAAAAGCTGGTGGATTTATGGGATTAATTCGAAATCCAGATTTGGCTTGTGAAGTCACTCTCCAGCCACTGAGAAGATATCCTCTAGATTCCGCTATTTTGTTTTCTGACATTCTTGTTGTAGCTGATATGTTTAATATGGATTTAAGATTTGAAGAAAAAATAGGTCCAATTTTTGATAATCCTATTCGAAAAGAAAATGATTTTAATAAATTGCCAACGGATTTAGACGTATCCAAACTATCATATGTGAATCAGACAATAAAAAATATTAAAGGCGAGCTTAACGATAGTCTTCCACTTATAGGCTTTATAGGTAGTCCTTGGACTGTTGCTACTTATCTCGTAGAGGGAAATTCAACCAAAAAATTTACATATATAAGAGAAATGATTAAAAATGATACTAGCTTGCTAATAAAAATATTAAAAATGATTACGAAAGGAAGTATTGATTATGTAAAACAACAAGTTGAGAGCGGAGTTGATGTAATTATGATTTTTGATACTTGGGGAAGTCTTTTATCCGGAGATGAATATCATGATTTTTCTTTAAATTATATTAAAAAAATTATTGCTAGTATAAAAAGTAATATACCAATTATATACTACAGCCGTAATACATCTAATTTTGAATCTTTAAAAAATATAAATATAAATTGCATTGGCGTAAGTTCTGAAAATAACTTAAAAGTAATCTATGAATTAATGGATAAAAAAATATCACTGCAAGGAAATTTTGATGTGAACATATTAAAAAGTGATAACTCAATAATAAAGTCTGAGGTAATTAAGACGCTCGATAGCTTCCCTTATGACAGCGGACATATTTTTAATTTGGGCACAGGAATTACGCCAGATATAAGTCCCGAAAAAGTATCCTATTTAGTAGATATAGTTCAAGAGTTGAGCTCGAGATGAATAAGAAAATATATTTAGTTGGTTCTATGGGATCTGGTAAATCTTCAATTGGAAAATTATTAGCTAAAAAATTAAACTTTCCATACTATGATTTAGACAAAATTATTGAATCAAATGAAAAGATGTCTATATCTAAAATATTTGATACACATGATGAAAAATATTTTAGAAAATTAGAGTCGGCTGCTTTAGAGAAGCACTCAAAACATGATAAGTTTGTTATCTCTACAGGAGGAGGGTGCATACTTGATGAAAATAATAAAAAAATTCTCAAAAATGGACTAGTGATTTATCTTAAGATTAGTCTAGATGCTCAATATGAAAGAATAAAAAACCGCAGTCATAGACCCTTATTAAATAATAATAATATAAAAGAAACTTTGAAAAATCTCGATACTTTAAGAGGTGATACATATACAAGTATTTCTAATATTGAAGTTGATGTTTCAAATTTAGATAAAGAACATGTATTATCAAGTATTATTAATATGCTGAAATTAAATTAAGTGAAAAAAATTACTCTTACAACTAATCATTGCAAAGTACCAATAATTATAGGTAACAACATATTTAATAATTTTAATTTATCTAAATATGTTGCTAATAAGGATGTTCTTATAATTACAAATACTACTGTTGGTAAATTATACATCACAAAGATAGAGAACCTTTTTAAGAATTTTAGTCTAAATACTTTAATTCTCCCAGATGGTGAGAAATACAAGAATAAAGATACGCTTAATAAAATATATAATTTCTTAATTAAAAATAAATACGACAGGTCTGTTACATTAGTAGCATTAGGAGGAGGTGTTATTGGAGATCTTGTTGCCTATGCTGCAGATACTTTTATGAGAGGGGTATCACTAATCCATATACCTACTTCCCTTTTAGCACAAGTAGATTCATCAATAGGAGGAAAATGTGGAATTAACCACGAGTTAGGAAAAAATTTGATAGGTTCTTTTAAGCATCCAAATTTAGTATTGATAGATATTGCTGTGCTTAAAACTCTTCCTCATCGAGAATTCAAATCAGGAATGGCTGAAGTTATAAAATATGGATTAATTAAGGACAAAAGTTTCTTTAGTTTTCTAAATAAAAATATTAAGAATATTTTAAATCTTAAAAATGACTTAATACTAAAAATGATTACAACATGTGTGTCATCGAAATCAAATATAGTTAAAGAAGATGAACTAGAAGGTGGGATGAGAGCATTATTAAATTTTGGTCATACATTTGGGCATGCAATTGAAGCATCTAAAAACTATAAAGGTATACTTCATGGTGAAGCTGTAAGTATAGGCATGAATATTGCATCTGCCATTTCTGCGGATAATCAATATATTTCAGATAAGGATTATTGTGAAATAGAGGATACACTTATTGCTTTTGGGCTACCTACCTTAGTGCCTAAAAACATTTCCACAACAAATTTAATGAAACATATTAATCATGATAAAAAGAAAATGTCTGGGAAAAACAGATTCGTTTTGTTAAAAGGTATTGGAAATGCTTTTATATCTAACAAACTAGATAATAAATATCTAAAAGAGTTATCTAAAAACTTCATCAGTCAATCCTAAAATACATTTTTGTGCTAAAATAATTCCATTATGAGTATGGGACATAAAATAAAAAACTCGCTATATTCTCCTACTTTTGAAAGGGATAATTGTGGGTTTGGCTTGATAGCTAATATGGATGATCGCCAATCTAATTGGGTCATTGATACTAGTATAGAAGCCCTGAATAGACTTAAACATAGAGGTGCTGTTTCTGATGATGGTAAATCTAGTGATGGTTGTGGTCTTTTAATTAAAAAGCCTGAGGAATTTTTTAATCATTGCGCCGAAGAATTAAATATCAATCTTGGTAAAAATTATGCATTTGGAACTATATTTTTGCCAAAAAATAAATCACAACATAAAAAAATAAAGGAAACTTTCTTCTT
>CETQ01089421.1_pt1 | contig 11303 bp, 12 predicted proteins | sample 531261 | NCBI WGS metagenome assembly CETQ01 (sample SAMEA2622376, study PRJEB7988) | marine metagenome | biome: marine biome (ENVO:00000447); feature: surface water layer (ENVO:00002042); material: "saline water (ENVO:00002010), including plankton (ENVO:xxxxxxxx)" | depth 5 m
TCTTCCATTTCTTCTAAAAAACCAGTTAAAAAATCATTTATTTTCTTCTCACCATCTTTTACAAGCTGGAAATAATGAATAACATATTCAACTGTCTTTGGATAAGAAACACTGGCGTTTAAAAGATCTCTCATGCCCTCTTCTATTCTTTTTGCAATTTCTATCTCGCCTTCTCTGGTCAATAGATCGACTGTACCCATTTCTCTCATGTACATTCGAACAGGATCTGTTGTTCTACCAGTTTCATTTTCTACTGCGGCAAGTGCTTCTGCAGCTTGCTCAAGAGCAATATCATCTGAATTTTCTGATTCAGCTAACATCAACGTATCTGCGTCTGGAGCTGTTTCATGAACTTGAAGACCAAGATCATTAATCATGCCAATGATTTCATCAACTTGATCAGGATCTGATATGTCATCAGGAAGATGATCATTTACATCTGAATATGTTAAATAGCCTTGTTCTCTTCCCTTCTCGATAAGCTCTGCTATTCGAGAGCCTTTTTGATTTAGTTTATCCACGGATTGGTTATACCTCTAATTGTCACCTTTATTTATGGGTTGATTGCAAAAAATCAATCTAATTACTGCTTAAATTTTTTATTAAGTCAGTATCTTCCAGCGACATTTTATCTTTTTTTAGAATAATTTGTTGTAATTCTCTCTTTTCTGATGAATCTAGTTCTTTTAGTTGATGTTTTTCTCTCAAAAACTCTTCCCTTTTGTCACTTGATTGAGATATTAAATCAATGCAATCTTTTATCATAATAGCAGCGTCTTCTTCAGATAAATTTATTTCTGAGACAAGCGCCTCACCAAAAATATTTTTAATCTTTTCATTAGGTATTTTTTCCAAAATAATTGAAGCAGCTGAGTTATTATCTTCGATATATAAATCTCTAACTTCATTAACGAATAAAAATCTATTATCTGAACTGATAGAGCCAAACTCATTTAATGATGCTAATTTTGGATATTGAATTAATGACATAAAGATTCCTAGAACAGATTTTCTTATTACACTGTTTGAGGTTTTTTTTATCTCCTCCTTCTCGGTAAAGCTTCTAGTATTTTGAATATCTTTATTACCTTTTAATAATTTTGAAAAATCTAAGTCACAAATGCTAGAAATCTCATTTATATATGCTTGTTTCAGAGTTTCATTATTTATTTTACTCACTAAGGGTAAGGCAAACTTGGCAACCATTGATCTACCTTCAATTGATGATAAATCGTCTTGCTGTTTTATTGTATTTAGAAAAAAATCAGAGAACGAAACAGAGTTTTTTGCCAAATTTAAGAATTCATCTTTACCTTTTTCTGCAATAAAGCTATCAGGATCTTGACCGGAATCAAGAAAGATAAAACTTATTCTTGTATCTTCTCTCAATAAAGATAAAGCGTTCTCTGCTGCTCTCCATGATGCTTTTTGACCTGCCTCATCTCCATCAAAAACTATATAAATAGTATTTGAATAGTTTAAAATCTTTCTCAGCTGCTCAACAGTGAATGCAGTTCCAGATGATGCTACTGAATTCTTTATGCCATGCTGGAATAATCCAATTACATCCATATAGCCTTCAACTAAAAAAATTGATTCTGGTCTCTTATTAACTTTTCTAATTTCGTATAAACCATACAATTCATATTTTTTCTTATAGGTTTTTGTTTCAGGGGAATTCAGATATTTAGCTTGATCATTTTTTTCTGTTAAAAGTCTTCCACCAAATGCAATGGAATCACCTTTAATATTTCGAATGGGAAACATTAATCTATCTCGAAATCTATCATAGCTTTCTGCATTATCATTCTTTCCAAATAATCCAGACTCATCAAGATCATTTTGATCAAACTCTTTTGAGAGTTTTTCGTATAAATTTGGTTTTGTTTTTTTTGAATACCCTAATTTAAAAAATTTTGCCGTATCACCAGATATTCCTCTATTTTTTAGATAAGCAACAGCATCTTTTCCCTCACTCGATTTAAGTTGTTCATAAAATATTTCTTCAGCACGATTATTTATATTATTTGTATTTGTTAGATCGGCCTTAATTTGTTCTTTTGGAACTTCCATTCCAACTAGGGAGGCAAGCAATTCAACTGCTTCCATAAAATCTAGGCCATCATGTTTTCTTAAAAAATGAATTGCATTACCAGATTCTTTACAAGCAAAACAATGGTATGTTCCAGTCTCTTCGTAAACTTTTAATGATGGAGTTCTTTCTTCACCTGAGCCATGAAATGGGCATTTTGCCCAATATGCATTGCCTCTTCTCTCAAGTGAGATTCTTCTAGATAGAACGTCAACAATATTTACTGATGTTATCAATCTATCAATAAATGATGCAGGTAATGACATATTAAAAAGTCCTGTTAAACCAGTTATCGATAAGTATTTTTGCTGCGTTAGCATCTACATTATCTTTATTACTTTCTTTAAGAATATCTCTAGCTTCAAAAGTGGTCAGTCGTTCATCAACATACTCAAATTTTGCATTAGAATTTTTTTTCAACTCTTTAAAAAATTTCTCAACTTTTTTCATAATCTCGCTTTCACTTCCATCCATGTTGAGAGGTTTTCCTACTAAAATTAAATCTGGCTTCCATTCATCTAACAAAGTATTTATTTCATTAAAATTTACTTTATTATTTTTATTAAAAATAATTTTAAGGGGAGATGAGGTTTTAGTATCAGTTTGACCGACAGCTACACCTATTTTTTTTTCGCCATAATCAAATGAAACTATCTGCATTTAATTTGAGGAAAAATTCCAATCTCTTACTATTTCTAAAATACCATACTCAGATGACATGTTCCCTTCAAATGGTGAAAAAGGTGCTGAGTTTTTCAAAATATCTAGGGCCATCTGATCGACATAGATGCTACCAGAAGATATCAAGATCTTAGAATCTATTAATTCACCATTATTATTAATAACAGCCATAACTTGTACCTTTCCATTAAAATTTTTATCCTCTTGTGAGATTATTTTTTCTCCATAAGATTCAATTTTTCTTTGCCATAAATTCAAATAAACTGCTTCATCAGAACTTAAATCTGAATTAGCAGTAAGTTTCTTAATATTTGACATTCTGGAAATGCTATTTCTGTTTTTTATTTGGCCAGGTTTTTGAATTTCTTCATTAATATTTATATCTGCAGCATCGCTTATATTAATTTGTGACAAAAGATCTATATTTGAATTGGCAAATTTAACATTAATAATTGGTGATTCTTTTAAAATAGGTAATTTATATATTGTAGTTAGTGAAATGCCAAAAATGATTAATGAATGTATTAGCAAAGAAATTAAAAAAGATTTATTAAAAGTTAATGATCTTTTGCTTAGGCTTTGTGAAGATGAAAACATTGAACTCATAATTTTCTAAAGTAATCTTTTATTGGATTCATATTTGTTTGTTCAAGTATCTCTTTAGCACATGTTGGACTAGTAATATTAATTTCAGTTAAATAATCACCAATCATATCTATTCCAGCAAAATTTATACCTCTCTTGTTAAGATATTCTCCTATCTCATTACCAACATTTTTTTGAAATATAGTTATGTCTTTAGCTATCCCCTTTCCTCCTGCAGCCAAATTACCTTTAAAACTTCCATCTTGTGGAATCCTTGCTAGAGTTTTGCTAAATGGTTTTCCGTGAATAATTAGTATTCGAAAATCTCCGTCATATATATCATCTATAAATTCTTGACAGATAATTTGTGTCTTTTCTGAATTTGTCATGCTTGATAAAAGAGTTATATTTTTATCATTTAAGTTATCAATTTTATGAATAGATGCTCCACCCATTCCATCAAAAGGCTTAACTACAATAGATTTATGTTTATTGGCAAAGAATTTTATCTTATCAATATCTGATGTTATCAATGTGTCAGGTATGTATTTTTTAAAATGCAATGCAAATATTTTCTCATTGAATTCCTTGATTGAATTTGGATTATTGTAAACCTTCGCTCCTTGTTTTTCTGCGAGGCTTAATAGATGAAGAGCATTAATAAAATTGCCATCTACTGGGGGATCCTTACGCATAAAAATATACTTAAATTCTGATAGTTTAATTGACTTGATTGAGCTCTGATTAAATTCAATAAAATTTTCTGATCTTATATTTTTTGAGTCTGAATAAACACAATTTTCATGGACATATAAATTACTTATTTCGCATTGATATACTTCAAAATTATTTTTAATAGCCTCTTCAATCATAAGCACTGAAGTATCTTTTTTATAATTCAATGAATTAAAGTCATCAGTTATAAATAGTAATTTATTTTTCATATTTCAAATTTACCAAAATGATTTTTTATAATTGCTGACACTGCTATTGGCGCTGTTTCAGATCTCAGAATATTTTTTCCAAGATATCTAATAATTATATCTTCCTTTGACATAAGTTCTAATTCTCCCTCTGAAAAACCAGACTCCGGACCAGTTATAATTCCGATCGAAGAGTTATCTTTAATTTCATTCTGATTAAAGTAAATACTGGCGCTAGTGTCGAAAGCATAAATTTGATGTATTTTTGATAAATCATTAATAGCCGTTTTTAAGTCTTCAAAAATTTTGATGCTAGGCAAAAAATTATTACCACATTGTTTGCATACATTAATAATTATTTCTTCTGATTTCTCAGTAAATTTATGAATATTTTTTTTAGCAACACTTTGATCAATATTTTCTGGTTTATAAATTAGAAAATGGTTGACTCCTATTTCCGACATTTTTTGTAGCATGAAGATAAAATTATTTTTTTTTATGATAGGTACAATTGCAGATATTGTTTCCTTTTCAATTTCTATGCTTGAAATATCTTCAATTCTTTTGAGCATGCATCTTTTATTTTTAAGAACCTCAACAATACATTTAGCGCTATTGCCCTCACCATCAAAAACCTCAACAGTGTCATTTATCTTGATTCGTAAAGATTTAATCAAATGATGTGACTGAGACTCATCTAATTTAAATATGTCATTAGGGCCTGATACACTTTTACAATATACTCTATGGATTCTCACCTTATTATTATAGCTATAGCTTGAAAATAAATGTCACAGTTTGAACTAATATTTGTTCGCCATGGCGAAGCATCTAACTCTTGGGGTTCGCATGATGATCCTGGTTTAAGTACTGAAGGTAAGAATCAGGCAAAATCTATTTTAAAAAATGAATATTTACAGAATCTTGATAGTTTTGATTTTATCTCAAGTCCAAAATTAAGAGCTATTGAGACATCAACGCCTTTAGCTAAAAAATATAAAAAAAAGGTAGTAATTGACGAAATTTTTGATGAAATACCGTCGAAAAATATTATTGGTATTGATAAGCGTGCTTGGTTATCAAAAATTGTAAAAATGAAGAAAAGTGACTTACCTAATGAGGTTCTTATGTGGGAGGAAAAAATTTTAAGAAATATAAATTCTTTTGAAAACAATTCAATAATCTTTTGTCATTTCATGGTTATAAATTCAATTGTAAGCTCCATTACAAAATCAAATTCTATTTTATTTTTTCATCCAGACTACGTATCAATAACTAAATTAATTTTAAAAAATGGTCAGATAGAATCATTTCAAATTGGTGATAGTAAAAAAACGTACGTTAATATTTAAAAAAGTATTGAGCAATTAATAAACAACTGTAAACTTAATATTTCTATAAATAAATCATTTCAAATTTGAAAAGTAAAAAAAAATCTTTCGACAGTTATTCAAAGAAACCTTTAAGAGATGAGGTAAGAAAAGCGATGAAAAGGTATTTCAATCAATTAGATCAAAAAAATATTCCTATTGATGTATATCAGCTTGTATTAAATGAAATTGAGCCTCCTTTGTTGAATACTGTAATGATGTTTTCAAATAATAATCAGTCAAAGGCCGCAAGGATTCTCGGGCTTAATAGAACAACGCTAAGAAATAAACTAAAAAAATATAATATTTTAAAATGACTAATTTAAGACCAAAAACTGCTCTTATAAGCCTATCTAATAAGTCAAATATCGAGCAATTAGTGGATTTTCTTATTGCACAAAATGTAAAAATTCTTTCAACCGGAGGAACATATAAAGCTATAAAAAATATTACTGATAAAGTTATCGAGGTATCAGATTTTACTGGGTTTGAAGAGATGATGGATGGCAGAGTAAAAACACTTCATCCAAAAATTCATGCAGGAATATTAGCTAGGCGAGAATCTGATATGCAGGAGCTTACAGATAAAGGTTATGAAGCAATTGATCTTGTCGTAGTAAACTTATATCCCTTTAAAGAAAGTGTAGCTGATAACTGCTCTTTTGAAGAGGCTATTGAAAAAATTGATATTGGTGGTCCAACAATGATTCGGGCTGCTGCGAAAAATTTCAAAGACGTTATTGTTGTTTCAGATCCTAATGATTATTCTCAGTTAATTACTGAATGGGAAAATCATGATGGTATTAGTTATGAGACAAGAAAATCTTATGCTCAAAAAGTTTTTCAAACAATGGCTGACTATAATCACGCTGTCAGCGAATACCTTTCTGAGAATTCACTTATTAACATGCCATACTATTCTTTTGAAAAGGCATCTTCAATGAGGTATGGCGAAAACCCTCACCAATCTGCAACATTACTTACCTTTGCGGGATTGAAGCAAAAAAATATTGCAAATGCAAAAGTTATTCAGGGCAAGGAACTTTCATACAATAATATTGTAGATGCTGATGCCGCATGGGAATGCGTAAAAGAATTTGATGAACCCGCCTGTGTAATCGTAAAACATGCAAATCCTTGCGGAGTTGCGCAAAGTGATGATATTTATAAATCATATGATCTCGCCTTCAAGACTGATCCTACCTCAGCATTTGGAGGAATCATTGCTTTTAATAAAATGCTTGATTTAAAAACTGCAGCTGAGATTAATAAAAGACAATTTGTAGAGTTAATTATTGCGCCTAGTTTTGAAGAAGAGGCGTTGAAACAATTATCTTCAAAAAAGAACGTGAGAGTGCTAGAAGTTGATCTTGATAATGATAATGAATACCCAGGTATTATAAAAAAAGTTTCTGGTGGTATCCTTTTGCAAGACGATGATGATAAAAAATTAAGTATTGAAGATTTAAAATGTGTTTCAAAAAGGCAGCCATCCTCTTCAGAGATAAAAGATCTAATGTTTGCATGGAAAGTAGCTAAATATGTTAAGAGCAATGCAATAGTGTATGTAAAAAATAATCAAACAATTGGGATTGGTGCTGGGCAAATGAGTAGAGTAATTAGTGCTGAAATTGCAAATTTAAAAGCAAATGAAGAAGGGCTGGAAGTTAGAAACGCCAGTATGGCATCTGATGCGTTCTTCCCTTTTAGAGATGGAATTGATAAAGCAGCTTCAAGCGGGGTTTCCTCAATAATACAGCCAGGTGGATCGATAAAAGATGATGAGGTAATTGAAGCAGCCAATGAGCATGATATTGCAATGATATTTACTGGCATAAGACACTTTAGGCACTAATGAGAATTCTTGTAATTGGATCGGGTGGAAGAGAACATGCTCTTGCATGGAAATCAGCTCAGGACAAAAAAGTAGATAAAGTATTTGTTTCGCCTGGAAATGCCGGTACTTTTCTTGAAAATAAGACTACTAATGTTTCTCTAGATTTAAATAATTTTGAGTTAATTAAGGAATTTTGTATAAACGAAAATATTGACCTGGTAATAATAGGCCCTGAACAGCCATTAGTAATGGGTTTATCTGACTTCTTGCAGAGCAACAAAATTAATTCATTTGGTCCATCAAAAGGCGCGGCTCAACTTGAGGGTTCTAAAACATTTTCAAAGGATTTCTTTGCAAAGTATGGAATTCCCTCTGCAGCATATGCATCCTTTGATAATTTTGAAGAATCCAATAAATACCTAAAAAAAATCAAATATCCTTCAGTTGTTAAAGCTGATGGTCTCGCAGCGGGAAAAGGCGTAATAATCTGTCAAAATTTAAATGAGGCTGAAAATGCCATAAAAAGTATTTTTAAAGATAATGCTTTTGGAGATGCGGGTAATAGAGTGGTAATTGAAGATTTTGTAGAGGGTGAGGAAGCATCTTTCATTGCAGTTGTTAGTAAAGACGCCATTGTTCCACTTGCTACAAGTCAAGATCATAAGGCAATAGGAGAAGGAGATATTGGCCTTAATACAGGTGGCATGGGTGCTTACTCACCGGCTCCAGTTGTCTCAAAAAAGTTAAATGAGAAAATTATTAATGATGTAATGCTCCCAACAATGCAGGGCCTCATAGAAGAAGGATTTCCATATTTAGGATTTTTGTATGCTGGGCTTATGATTAAAGATGATGATATAAAAGTTCTTGAGTTTAATTGCAGGTTTGGAGATCCTGAAACTCAACCAATATTATTAAGAATGAAATCAAGTCTTGTAGATCTGTGTTTATCAGCAATTAATGAGAGTCTTGAATCATATGAAATTGAATGGGATCAGAAACACTCATGCGGAGTTGTAATAGCTTCTGATGGCTACCCTGAATCATACGTATCTAATAAAGAAGTATTTATAGACGAATATGCGGATCCAGATATTAAGCTTTTTCATGCTGGAACAAAAATGCATGACAATAAAATTATGACAAACGGTGGTAGAGTTTTTTGCGCTACTGCTTTAGGTAATGATTTGAAAGAAGCTCAAAAAAAAGCATATAATCTCGTTGAAAAAATCAATTTCGACGGTGCTTACTCCAGGAAAGATATAGGATACAAAGGAATAGAATGAGTATTTTTAATAATGTTATTAATGAATTAGACATTGCTCTAAGAACACTATCTGATAAAAAAAATGGAACTGACAGAAAATATCCTCCAGATCCAATCGATAAAAATACCGAAGAAATGTCCAAAGAAGAAAAAAGTTTATCTATACAAATGATGCGCATCAATCATGCCGGCGAAGTAGCTGCACAGGCTCTATATAGAGGACAAGCATTTGTATGCAAAGATCCAAAAATAAAAAAACACTTAATTCAAGCTGGAGAAGAAGAAACAGATCATCTTGTTTGGTGCAAGAAAAGACTAAATGAGCTTGGAGGAAAAAGTTCTTTACTTAATCCTCTTTGGTATGCAGGATCCTTTGCTATCGGAGCGGTATTTGGTGCAATGGGGGAAAAAACTAGTTTAGGTTTTGTTGAAGAAACTGAAAAACAAGTTGTAATACATTTGCAGAAACATCTTGATAAGATCTCAGAAAAAGATAAAGAAACAATTGAAATTTTAAAGACAATGCAAGCTGATGAGGATCTTCATGCAGGTCAAGCCAATGAATCTGGAGCCGAGGAACTTGAGACTCCAACAAAGAAATTTATGGAAGTCACTGCAAAAGTTATGACAACTTCTAGCAAGTATATATGATTCGATTCGTTGTTCTTTTATTAATATTTAGTTTTAATATTGAATCAGAAAATTCATCAGAGTCTCTTGAAAAAACAATAATTGATTTTTGGGAAGCTAGAAATGAACAAAACTACGAAAAAATATTTTTTTATGAGAGTAAAATCGGTGCAATAACCGGCTCCTCTTCTGAAAATCATTTTTATGATGATCCGCCACCTGATCTTAAATCAGTAATAAATTATTATTCAACCGTTGAGTCTAATCTTGCCCCGTCGCATATAAAAGTAATTAAGCTGTCTGAAAAAGTTTATTTGGCACTATATTATTTAACTGGAACATACAAATACTCAACCGGCAAGTTTAATGATAGCTACCAAGCGAGAACCTCTAATATATGGTTATATGAGGATGGTGGATTTAAGCTTTACTATAAGAACTTTTCAAATCTTAAAAAGGAACTTGAACCAGAAGATATTGTTTCTTACCCAATGGACTAAATACGTATTTATTAATTATGAATAATCAAGAAAATAATACTAAATCTAGCATGAGGAAAGTTGCACTTTCGGCTCTGGCTGGGACAAGTATTGAATGGTATGATTTCTTTCTTTACGGAGCAGCGGCTGCGCTGATATTTCCATCTGCCTTCTTTGGAGAGGTAAGTCCATCAACTGCCCTTATTCTATCTTTGCTAACTTTTGCTGCAGGTTTTATCGCTAGACCAATTGGAGGGATAGTATTTGGTCATTTTGGTGATCAAATTGGTCGAAAAAAGACTTTGGTAATTGCCCTGATATTAATGGGCATTTCGTCCACCTTGATTGGTTTATTGCCAACATACGAAATGATTGGAGTTACTGCCCCTATATTACTTACTTCATTGAGATTTGCTCAAGGTCTGGCTATTGGCGGTCAATGGGGAGGTGCAATGCTTCTAGTAACTGAAAGTGCTCCGCATGATCAAAGAGGTTTTTATGGTGCATATGCTCAAGCTGGAGTTCCAATTGGAGTAATCCTTGCCAATCTTGCATATATTATTACTGGTTCTTTAATGTCTGATGAATCCTTCTTTATATGGGGTTGGAGAATTCCTTTTCTTGCAAGCGCTATCTTGATAGGAATAAGCATGTACATTCAACTAAATATAGAAGATACAAAAGCATTTAAAGATCTTCAATTATTAAAAAAACTTGAAGTGCAAGAAGATCCTTTTATAAAAAATAAATCTCCAATTATTGAAGCTATAAAAAAATATCCTAAAAGAATTGCTTTGGCTGCCGGAGCTTTTCTATCAGGACAAGTTACCTTTTATATATTAATAGCTTTCCTTCTTGCATATGGAGTTACAGATACTAATCTTAAGAGGGATGACATGCTGTCCGCTGTTCTAATAGGTTCTGCAATAATGATTCCAGCATTATTTATATTTTCTTCCTATTCAGATAAATATGGTAGGAAAGGCATATTTATAGCTGGAGCATGTTTGACTGGTCTATGGGCATTTGCAGTTTTTCCGCTAGTGGCAACTGGAAGTTTTGCTCTTACGGTTGTTGCTATAACTGGTGGTCTTATATTCTTTGCAATGATGTATGGGCCACAGGCAGCATTTTTTACTGAATTATTTAGCACAGAAGTTAGATATTCAGGTGCAAATTTAGGTTATCAGTTAGGAGCGATTTTAGGCGGTGCTTTTGCTCCAACGATAGCTACTAAATTATGGACAGACTTTGATATATCTTGGGTATCTGTGTATATTGCAGTTGCGTCAGCAATTACCGTGTTGTCTGTCATGTTTCTTACTGAAACATATAAAACGAACTTAAACGAAAAAATATAATCAAGGATCAAATCCTGCAAGCTTCATACAAATGATTGATATTATTATTTTAAACAGAAACTTAAGACTGCTTGATAA
>CETQ01026577.1_pt1 | contig 11268 bp, 9 predicted proteins | sample 531261 | NCBI WGS metagenome assembly CETQ01 (sample SAMEA2622376, study PRJEB7988) | marine metagenome | biome: marine biome (ENVO:00000447); feature: surface water layer (ENVO:00002042); material: "saline water (ENVO:00002010), including plankton (ENVO:xxxxxxxx)" | depth 5 m
CTCCCCATATCGTTCCTAGCCAGTTAAATATTTTCACACCCGTGGGCACCGCAATAACCATTGTTGATAAACCAAAACCAGCTTGTGCAACCGGACTAATTGCAGATGCAAACATGTGATGGGCCCAAACTCCAAAACCGATAAAAGCTATTCCAAATCCAGCAAATACAATTGCTGCGTATCCAAAAAGTGGTTTACGTGAAAATGTTGGTAATACTTCAGAGACTATACCAAATGCTGGAAGTATTAGAATATAAACCTCCGGATGTCCAAACAGCCAGAAAAGATGCTGCCACAAAACTGGATCACCACCACCTTCTGTTAAGAAAAATGTAGTTCCAAATTTTCTATCAAATGTTACATAGAAAAGAGCAATAGCGATTATTGGTAAAGAGAAAGCTAAAAGGAAAGAAACAGCAAATGTCATCCAGGTAAATACTGGCATCCTCATAAACCTCATACCTTCTGTTCTCATATTTATGATTGTTGTAATGAAGTTAAATGCTGAAATTAGCGAAGCTATACCAAGAATCTGCAGACCTATTGCCCAATAGTCCATTGCTGTTCCGGGAGAATACTTCATTCCTGCATTAGGCTGGTAGCCAAACCAACCCCCATTTGGTGCTGAACCAAGCCAACCAACTTCTTCAGCTAAATATCCTCCCTCTGGTGCTCCAGCTGTTCCGAATATAAATGTTGAATAAAGAAAAGCACCTCCGAATATAAAAATCCAAAAAGATAGAGCGTTTAATCTTGGAAATGCAACATCCCTGGCACCAATCTGAAGTGGTAATAAGTAATTGAAAAAAGCAGCACTTATTGGCATAATTGCAAGAAAAATCATGGTAGTTCCATGCATAGTGAACATAGCATTATATTCAGCTGCAGTAAGGAAATTATTGTCAGGTTGTGAAAGCTGGATTCTTAGAACTAATGCTTCAAGCCCACCTATTAATAGGAAAAAGAATGCGGCATATCCATACATAATACCAATTCGTTTGTGATCTACTGTTGTAATCCAGCTCCAAATACCAGTTTCTGATGATGGTCTTTTAAAGATATTACTCTGTTTTTTTGGTTCAATAATTTTTGTCATTTAAGTGTCTCCAGATAAGCAATTAAAGCATTTATTTCTGATTCGGTCAATTCAAGGTTAGGCATAAATGTACCAGGTTTTACTTCTGCAGGATTGGCTAACCACCTTGTTAAATTCTCTCTATTATTTTCTAACGCAGCTCCAGCAAAGACATTTCTAACTGCAAAATGTGTAAGGTTTGGAGCAATCCTATCACCTTGTACATCCCAGACACCATTAACAACATGACACTGTGTACACCCAGCATTAAGATACACCTGCTGCCCTTCAGCAGCTAAAGAAAGATCTTCATTGCTAAAGGCAGTTGCATTTTTTTGTTCATTTGCAACCCAGTTATCAAAATCTTTTTGTGATAATGATAAGACTCTACCTCTCATTTTTGAATGACTTAATCCACAATATTCTCCACACTGAGCCCAAAACTCATCTGGAGAATCAGCATGAAGGTTTAAATATGTTGTCTGTCCGGGCACAAGATATCTTTTTCCATTAAGCTTTGGAACCCAGTAGTTGTGAAGAACATCGTTAGACCACATTTCAAGTCGCACAGGTTTATCAGCTGGGATCACTAAAACATTTGCTGTTGTAATTCCATAATCTGGATATTTATACTCAAACCACCATTGGTGACCAATCACTTCAATTTTTAAAGCATCTTCTGGCTCTCTTGCTAAGTCAAAAATTGTTTGAACAGTTGGAACCGCAATTGCTGCGAGAATTAAGACAGGGATTACAGTCCACAGTATTTCTAATTTTGTATTTCCATGAATCTGTTTTGGTTCCGGGCTTTCTGGTTTTTCCTTAAAAACAAAAACAGACAAGATTAATGCCCCTTGAACAATTACAAAGACACCTACAGCAATCCAGAAAGTTATCCAAAATAATTCGTCAATAGATCTTGCATATGGTCCTTCGGGGCTTAGCGAGTCAAGTGGTGCATTTTCTATACATGCAGATAGAAAAATTAATGGTATAAATCTCAAGTTTTTAAATTTAAAAATTTTTATCACAAGCATATTTTATATTATCAACAATATTTAAGGATAGCGTTGAAACAATATATAGTGTAATTTTAAGTACTATGTCATTATGAAGGCTGAAAGTAAAAAAGTAGTAATTAAGTATTTAAAACTTTCCAAATTACGAATTGTTGAATTATTACTAATCACTACAGTACCCTCAATGGTTGTCTCTATTTATGGATTTCCACCCCTGGAGCTTATATTATTTACTGTACTTGGAGGAACTCTTCTTGCAGTAAGTGCAAATGTTTTGAATCAAATATTTGAAATCTCAACTGATAGCTTAATGGAGAGAACAGTAAACAGGCCATTAGTAACTGGAGAAATAAGTAAAAAAAATGCTTATATTTACTCAATTTCGCTTGGACTATTTGGATATTTGATTTTATATACTCAGTCCACAACTCTTGCGGCAAATATTGCTTTATCTGCAAATATTTTTTACTCATTTATTTATACATTAATTCTAAAACCAAGAACTAATCAAAATATTGTTATAGGAGGCGCAGCAGGAGCAGCACCAGTATTAATTGGTTGGTCTGCAACCGGTGCTGAACTTGAAATTGGATCTTGGTTATTATTTTTATTGGTATTTCTATGGACACCAGCTCACTTCTGGGCCTTGTCTTTAGAAAATATTGATGACTATAAAGATGCTGACTTCCCAATGTTACCGACCCAGGAATCGAAAAAAAGAACCGCTATTTTTATAGGAGTTTATTCATGTGCAACAGTTATAACCTCAATACTCTTAGCACCCATACTTCAGCTAGGAATCACCTATCTTGTTCTTGCACTTTTATTTGGAATATATTTAATGTATAAATCTTATGGACTGTACATTGACAAAGTTAAACCTATTTCATACTTTATATTTTCAAATACTTACTTGGCTGTCATATTTTTAGCGATGGTTGGTGACATATTTATTACATTAGGTAGTATCTAAACATGCAAGAAGTTTTGCTTTCAATTACCTATCCTCCAATCCCAATAACTCAAGTTGGACCAATCTTTCTTTCATTACACGGAGTTTTTGCGGCTATAGGGTTTTATATTGGAGCAAGTCACGCATTAAAGTTATCCGATAAAGATGGTGCTGATAGCATTTTATTTTCTGATGCTCTCACGTGGGCAATTTTTGGTGCCATTTTGGGTGCACGATTCTTTACAATACCTGCTCAATTATATAACAGTCCAAGCTACGGATGGGGTGACATATTCACTCTCACTGGAAGCTATTCAATAATGGGTGGAATGGCTGGCGGGATAATTGCTGCTTACATCAAAATAAGTATTTTAAACAAAGAAGACTTTAAACAATATGGTGATTATGCAGCTACAGGCCTTATTTTAGGAACAGTTATCGGAAGAATCGGTGATTTAGCAATTGTTGAACACCTGGGTCGACAAACAGATTCCTTTTTAGGATATGAAGTCAAACCTGGTTACGATTTAGCACCACAACATAATTCTTTAGAGTGTGCGGAACCTTTACTTACTTGTGGCACCTATCATCATGTAGCTATGTATGATTTAGTTCTTGCGCTTGGAGTATTTTTTATTTTTAGATACTTTCAAAAAAACCTTACTTTTGGAAAGGGTGCTTGGATTGGTTTGTGGGCTTTTTGGTACGGAACCCAAAGGGCATTTCTTGATACGCTACGGTTTGGAATGGGAGATGCAACTATCGGAACTCTCACATGGAACCAAGTTGGTGGAACTCTTTTAGCAATATTAGGAATTATTTTTTTCTTTAAAAATAAAAATATTAGAACAAACTAATTAGAAATAATACATAAAGGCTCATTAGTACATAGCCTAAAATTGGATTTCTCTTAAGCCTGTTTCGTGACAGAAAAATTACTAAGAATGATACGAAATACATCAAAAATAGTTGATAGTCTACTTGTTTTTCAATTTCTCCAGGACTTACTAATATTGCAACACCGCCAACTAATCCAATGTTAAAAAGGTTTGAACCAAAAATGTTTCCAAAAACAATATCTGGCTTTTTTAGCTTTGCTGCTGCTATTGTTCCAGCAACCTCAGGAAGGCTTGTGCCAATAGCAATAATGGTAGAACCAATAACAAGAGAAGAAACTCCAAATACTTCAGCAAGTTTAACTGCATTATCAACCACAAGCTGACTACCATACAAAGTTGCAACAAGAGAAAGAAAGCCTCTCAGCCATATATATTTTTTTTCATCAACAAATAATTCATCATCCTCAACACCTTCGCTACTTACCATTTTGTATGTTACGTAAACTACAAGAACTAAAAGAACAACTCCTAACTCAAAGGGGAAATTTGTAGTAAAAATATATGTTGAAACAAAAATGGTTGTCAAGACAGCCATCCAAAGTGGACTAGTATGATTAATTTTAATTTTTTTATTGAAATCTTTTGGTATTGCCAAAAATAAGACAGCTACTACTAGTAAGGAGTTGGCAATATTCGAACCAACAATATTACCAATTGCTAAATCTAAGTCACCGTTTATGGCTGCACCGGTACTTGCAAATAATTCAGGTGCTGAAGTACCAAACCCAATAAAGGTAGCTCCTATAATTGAGTTAGGAATTTTAAACTTAAGCGCAATTTGAACAGCCGAGTTCACCATTTCGTCAGCACCCTTTACAAGAAAAATTAATCCAAGCGCAAAACCAAATAAGAGAATTAATATGTCCATATTTAGTTATCTATTCTTTTGAATCTCTCCAAGAAATCCATTCTTTAACTTTAGTTAAGTCATAGCCCGGTCCATTAACTGCCAGAGTAACCTCTGTGGCCCCCGCTGCTAAAAGTTCATCTGCTAGGTCAATTCTATTTATGTCTATACCAATTGATCTTTGGATATCATTGGGGTTCCTTCCAACTTCATCACACCACTTGTTTAACACAGAGTTTTTATGAGCAACTGTTTCAATCCCACTCCTATCTTCTGTTTTAGTTGCAAACCCATGCCATATGTCAGCGTATTGAGCTACTAATCTCAAGGTGACTTTCTCACCACCACCACCAATCAATATTGGGATTTTTCTTTTGGGTTGAGGATCTAGTTTCTCCATTCTACTTACTATTCGTGCGAGTGACTTCTCAAGCTCTTTTAATCTCCAGATTGCTGTCCCAAATTCATATCCGTATTCCTCGTAGTCTTGCTCAAACCATCCAGAGCCAATTCCTAAAATTAATCTACCATCAGAAATGTGGTCAACAGTTCTGGCCATATCAGCTAATAATTCTGGATTACGATAAGAGTTACAAGTAACAAGTGGCCCAATATCAGCTTTACTGGTAACTTCTGCCCAGCTTGCAAGCATAGTCCAACATTCAAAATGCTTTCCTTCTCTTCTTTCACCCTCAGACCATTGAGTCCCATCTTCCTTGTATAGGGGATAGAAATGATCCCAGTTATAAATAACATCAGCTCCAATTTGCTCTGCCTCTAAAGCAGCAGATCTAATTTGGTCATACTCTGCATGTTGTGGTTGTAAAAATACGGCTATTCTTGGTTTCATTTTTCTCCTCTATTATTCAAATCTAGTCTTTTTAAGTGAATTAATAATTAAATTTTTAAATTTAATATTTGCATTTAAACGTTCTATTTTTTGTTTGGTAATTTTCTCAGCCGATGGAAGAGGATTTGACTCTACAAATTCCTCAATATCTTTTCCAAGTACTTCATTATAAATTGAAGGAAGTCCGTCAAGTATCCTTGATGATGTCCATTCAGGCATAACTTTTAACAGGTTATCCCAGTTGTCTTTTACAGCTATCCAAGCAGCTTCCCCATTTTCAGTATGAGAAATTAACCCAGAAACAATATATGGTGCGTCGGCTCCTCGTATAGTGCCTTCTAAGATTGCATTTAAAACAACTTCTGGGGTTTTTGGGTCACTTAATCCCCATAACATTGATCTATATCTTCCTTCAATCTGTGGAGTCTCTGCCTGTATGAACTTATCAAGATATTTTGTAACGGAAACTGACTGATTCATCCCAGCTATTGAGAGAACAAGATTGTAATAATTGCCATCGTTATATTCTTCATATTTGTTTGTTTCAAATAAATCTACAAAATAGTTGTTAAATTCTTTATCATTTGAATATTTTGCATACAAGCCACATACTATTGATCTGAGTTGAGATTCTTCTTGGCTTGAATTTTCATTGTATTCTTTACCTAAAACTTCCAAGCTTGGTTTGCAAAATCTTCCAATAAAAATCCCCAAGTTTTCATCAGGATAAATTTTATACATTGTTGAAAATATTCCAGAAACGAGGGCCCAGATGTTTTTGTCTTTCTCATATTTATATAGCATTAATAAATCCATGAAATCATCAAGAGCTATTTGATTGATTCTTAATGACATCCATGAGTCTTCTAATAGACGATATTTTTCGTTTATGTCAAGTTCTTTAAAATGGATAGATATCTTCTTAAGAAGCTCACTACTGTATGCAGTATGAAAAAATGCCCAGCCCCCGTTGTTAATGTAAGGAACACTTCCTTTCTTTTCAAAATTTTCGGATTCATTTTCAAGTAATAATTTATTCTCACTTTTTGTATCTAAATATTTAAGATTTATTGGTATATGCCAGAGAGCGTCATCAGTACTTCCATCAATTAGAAATTTTCTTTGAGATAATTTCAAAGAAGCATCTTGGATTTCTACCGATACAATTGGATATCCCTCTTGCTTAATCCATGTTGGGAGTATTTTGCTTATCTCATACTCTGAGGTCTCCGTCAACTCATTCCAAAGATCTGTTGAGTGTGTATTTTTATATTGATATTTTTTTAAATAATTTCTGACTCCGGATTTAAAATTATCCTCTCCAATAAATGTTTCAAACATCCTCAAAACAGTTGACCCTTTTTGATAGGTTAAGACATCAAACATTTCCTCAGCTTCTTCAGGTGTTGCTACTTCAAATTCAACAGGCCTAGATGATTTCAGTGAGTCTACATTAAAGCCTTGACTTCTTGCCAAATTTAATTCATTCCATAATTTGAATTCTGGATATGTCGCTTCAGATGCTATGACTTCCATTAAACTCGCAAATGCCTCATTAAGCCAAATTCCATCCCACCATTTCATTGTTACTAAATCACCAAACCACATATGTGCTAGTTCATGAGCAACTACTTCTACAGATCTTGACAACTCTGCTCTTGTAGCTTTTTCTACGTCAATTAACAAAAGTGTCTCTCGGAAGGTAACTGCACCCACATTCTCCATAGCACCCATTGCAAAATCAGGAATTGCTATTAAGTCAAGTTTTGAACCAGGGTATTTTATGTCATAATAGTTTTCAAAAAAATCTAAAATCTTTATTGCAGCTTCTCCAGCAAATTTGGTTTGATGACTGAATCCAGGTCTATGCACAACTCTGACATTAGTTGATGTAGATTTTCCAATTTCTGTAACTTCAAGTGGTCCTACAATAAACGCTACCAAATAAGTAGACATTCTCATTGAATCAACAAACTTGGTAGTAGTTCTACCATCTTTATTTGATTCACTTAATACTGCTTCATTACTAATTCTTGTATCGCTTTCATTTGAAGTTAAAGTAATTGAAAATACTGATTTATATTCAGGTTCATCCCAACAAGGAAATGCCATTCTTGCAGCAGTTGGTTCAAACTGTGTTGTTGCAATCCACTTTTCTTCGTCATTTTTATCTATAAACTTACTTCTGTAAAAACCTCTTAAGTCATCAACTACATTTCCAGTAAAGTCTATGTACAACTTCCAGTCGCCAGTCTCCATACTCTCCTCAAAGGTAAGAAGAATTTTTTCGTCATCTTTGAGATACGTTACTGATCCATCAATATGTGTTCCATTATCATTTTCAACAAAACAGCTATTTACTGTTAATCCCACTGAATGAAGTTGTAATTCAGTTGTGTCTTCAACAACTTCAATAAATATTGTTTCTGAACCATTGTAATTAAAATTTTCAAGGTCAACATCTAAATGAACTTCGTATCTGTTAGGAATTGCTAATTTTGGAAGTAGTATATTTTGATTCATTAACAAATATTAGTTAATTTTGAAATCAATCCCAGTTCAAGTGTAAAAATTCATCACTTTCATGAAGCTGAACCGTATGGGCACCAAAGTAATCTCTTTGGGCTTGAATCAAAGACGATGGATTGAACTCTGTAGATGAATTGATATACCAATTAAGAGATGAGTACATTACGGGTGTAGGAATGTTATTTTCAATACAATGTGACACTAAAATCTTTGTGTTTTTGATTCTTGAATCTAAATTTTTCTGTATTTGTTTTGATTCAACTATAGGTTTATTTGAAGGCTCATCTTTCAATATTGATTTTATTTCTTTTAATAGATCTGAACGAATAATGCATCCCTCTAACCAATTCTGCATAACGTCCTCTATTTTAATTTCAATATTTTCTCGTTTACTAAAGTACTCAATAAATAAGATTCCCTGAGTAAGGGTTGAGAGGCGAGAAAAATAAATAGCTTCCTGTAGTTCATTAGGATCAAGTTCTATTTTTATATTCTTTGTAGTGGTTGGCCAAATTTTTTGGTAATTGCTTTCAACTCTTGCATTGAAGGCTTCAAAAATGCTTGGAAGCGGAAAACCATAATTTAAACCTGTTTCAATAGTAAGCTTGCCAGTTCCTTTATGATTTGCAATGGGTTTAATCCTATCAATTAAGTACTCACCATCTTTTTCAGTTTTTAATATGTTAGAAGTTATTTCAATCAAGTATGAAGACTGCTCTTCTTCTTTTAGGTTATTAAAAAATTCTGATGCAGCAATATTATCAAAGCCAGCAGTTCTTAATATATTATACGCCTCAGCTAGTATTTGCATTTCAGCATATTCAATTCCATTGTGAAGCATTTTAATAAAATGACCAGTACCAAATCCTTCATATAGCCCAATACATTCTTTACCATCAGCTTTTGCAGCAATTTTACTAATCATTGATATCAAATCTTCAGGAATTTCTTTTTCATAACCCAGCATCAATGCTGGACCTGTTCTAGCTCCCTCCTCGCCGCCAGAAATACCCATTCCAATAAACTCTATTCCTTTTTCCCTACACCTTTTCCCCAAATCGATACTATCTAGGTAATATGCATTACCCCCGTCAATTAAGATGTCTTTTTCCTCTATAAAATTAAATAAATTTTCTACAACACTATTAGTTGCTTCTCCCGATGGAACGAGTATTAAAATTTTCCTAGGCTTTGCAATGCTTTTAACAAATTCTTCTAAATCCGTAAAACCAGAAATATTTTTAGATGAGTCTTCTGAAATGAGTTGATTAATTTTGTCTTGAGATTTGTTATAAACACTTACATTTGTGTCATTGTCTGAAAAATTAAGAGCAATATTACTTCCCATTACTCCTATTCCAACAATTCCAATGTGGTTGTTCATGATAAGATTTTAACAACTTCTCTTTCAAGTAAATTGTTAAGATAGTAATTTCTTATTTCAACATCAACTTCAAGTTGATTTTCACTATTAATTACATTTTTAATTTTTGAGTATTTGTGAAGGGAGTCAAGATTTTTTGGAGAGGTTAAAAGTCTAACTGTTCGCAAATCCCCAAGAATTTGAAATGTAATTTCCGAAATCAATTTATCTAAATTAGTACCTTCTGTTGATGAAATAAAATGTGCGTCTTCAAATTTTTCTTTTAAAAAATTTAATGAAGCTGTGTCTATTCGGTCTATTTTATTAAAAACTAATATTTCCTGAACACTAGATTCAATCTGATCTAATATTTCATGAACTGTAGTTATATGCATTTGTGGTATTGCCGACGCAGCATCAACAACATGAATAAGTAAATTAGCATCTTTAACTACTGTGAGTGTGGATTTAAAAGATTCAATTAATGTAGTAGGTAGGTTTTGAATAAATCCAACTGTATCTGAGATAATAATTGGCTCAGTGGTTTCATCTATCTTTAATTCCCTCTGCAGAGAATCAACAGTAGCAAATAACTCATTTGCTACATAGGTTTTAGAGGATGTGATTTTTTCAAGTAAAGTTGATTTTCCTGCATTTGTGTAGCCAACAATTGAGACAAGCGGTGTATTATTTTTTCTTCTGAAACTAGATTGGACCTGTCTTTGTTTTGCAACTTTTTTGATTTCCTTTTTAAGTTTATTAATTCTATTGTCAATCAATCTACTATCAGTTTCTAGCTTTGCTTCCCCAGGACCCCTTGTGCCAATTCCTCCACCTTGTTGGTTTAGTGTTTTGCCTAAACCAGCCAAACGTGGTTTTAAATATGTAGTTAAAGCTAATTCAACCTGCAAGGTGGCCTCTTTTGATTGTGCATGAAGAGCAAATATATCAAGAATTAGTCCGGTTCTATCAACTACATCGCATTGAAATAAAGTTCGTAATTCTTTTTGCTGATTTGGTGTTAGCTCACAATCAAATAAGACTACATCAATATCATTTGCTTTTGATATATCAACCAATTCAGTAATTGACCCTTTTCCAATAAATGTTTTTGGGTCAACTTTTTCTACTCTTTTCATTTGTATGATGGTGGGACTAGATCCTGCCGTCTTAACCAAATTTACTAATTCTTTTAAAGATTCTTCTTTATCAGCTCTTGTTTCGTTTTTAAGAATTATGCCAACCAACAATGCCTTTTGAGTTGTTACAAATATATCTCTATCTGATACCGTAAGCAGCTTTTTATCAGATTGATTTGGGTTGTTTCTTTGATTCAATTATTTCATTATTGGTAGTTGCCCATTATCAGATGTATTTGAGATCTCTTCTTCTGCAATAATTTGGGATTCTCTTACAGCTAAAACTACCTTTCCTGTTGGTGGCCAAATAAATTTCCAAGCACCGCTTGCAACTGCCCAGAATTGCTTTTCAGTATCAACATCAATAAGAGGAAGAGCTTCTGAAGTTTTCTCACTTCCTGCAGGAACTAGAAGCCCTGACTTTGTGATTGTTTCTTCTCTTAAGTGTCCGACTCTCCAACCTGGAGAAACTTTAAAACCTGCCGGAGCAAACTTTATGTCTTCTAATAAATCTTTATCTTCTGTCATTTTCTTATAATAAGCATGAAAAAACTATAAATTAGCGGAGGTGGACAGGAATCGAACCTGCCAAAGA
>CETQ01081455.1_pt1 | contig 11246 bp, 15 predicted proteins | sample 531261 | NCBI WGS metagenome assembly CETQ01 (sample SAMEA2622376, study PRJEB7988) | marine metagenome | biome: marine biome (ENVO:00000447); feature: surface water layer (ENVO:00002042); material: "saline water (ENVO:00002010), including plankton (ENVO:xxxxxxxx)" | depth 5 m
TAAGAAAGATTCATACAACAATTAGTAAATGGATTAAACAAGAAGATGAGGAGGATAAAACCTAATGAGTATATGCCCTAATTGCAGGAGTCTTGATACTAAAAATATTGAGACTCGCTTTAGGAGTGGTAAGCCTAACCCTATTAATAAGAACAAGGCTAACATTCCTTACACTTCAAGACGTAGAGAGTGTATTACCTGTGGTAAAAGATACACTACAAGAGAATACAATATTGTTGATCTTATTGCGTTTGCAAAACTACCAGAGATACAACGGATTGATGACCTTATGCCATGACAAATACACTTGAAAAAATTAACGCTGCCACTCAGCGAATCTTAGAACTAACCATCCTTATTAACCATTGGAGTCACGACCTTGAAAAAGAAAGCACCAACTTTGCAACAAGCTGCGAACAAAACTTATCGCAGGAGGAAGAACGGAGATGTATCAGCTAAAGATTTTCTTACTAGCATGAGACATAATGTTCAGGCACTAGGAGACATACCAGTAAACAAGATTACTACCAGTCTCATTAACAAGATGAATGACTACAACAAGTCACGACCTAACTGTAATGAGGTAGTCAACAAGAAGATGGGTCATCTCAAGTTAGTGTTAGAAGACTGTAGAGATGATGGGTATATAACTATGCCTGAGTTTCCCAAACCAAGAAGAGTAAAGAAGAACAAGAAGGTACACTACCTGACTGCTGACATGGAGACAGAACTCATGTCTTACTTGACTCGCTCTAACTACCATGAACATAGAGATGTGTTCAAGTGTTTGATTGATCTAGGTTGCAGGGTCATGGAACTACTGACACTTGAAAAAAGATTTGTTGACTTTGAAAAGAATCAAATCACTTTCCAATACAGGAAGAATGGCCGACCTAATACTGTGCCTATGACTAATGCTGTAAGGTCTATCATCAAGCCTTACTATGACAGGTGTAATACCTTAGACTTACTGTTCGACCATGACTATTACTGGGCTAGTAGTATATTCCAAAAGGCCAAGTCAGAACTGGGCTATGATAAACACAAGTGGTACAGGATACATTTGTTTAGAGATACCTGTGGTTCAAGACTTGCTCAAGCAGGAGTACAGATACTAATTATTAGAGACTGGTTAGGCCATGAAGATATACAAATGACAGAGAAGTATTCTCATCTAGCACCTGACTCAATGCACCAAGTAGTTGGAGTACTCAATGCAACCAAGTGATAAACAACTACAGCTAGAGCAAAGTATCTTTAGCATCTCAGGATACAATAAGCTATCAAGAAATAATAAACTCAGGGAGCAAGGCAAAGAGTCTGAAACACCATACGCTAGAAACATGATTGAAGCAGGACTTGATGCCTTAACAAAAGCATTAAAGTTATATGTTGAACAATCAATGACAGGACAAGCAGGAGTCAGGGCTGTAGCTGCTAAGTACATAGCTCAGTTCCCTGACTTAGACGTAGTATCTTTTATTGCTTTCAAAGTAATCATAGATAATACATCACTTGAAAAACCAACAACAACAATCGCATTAAACATAGGTCAAATGTTAGAAGACGAGATGCGTTATACAATCTTTGAACAGTTAGATCCAAAACATTTTAAAAATATCAAGAGACATACCAGAGATACAAACCATACTGGCTACAAAAAGAATATGGTTAGAACTCACATGAGTAAGAAGGGCATAGAGTTTGAGACATGGAGGAAGGAAGACAAGATAAAGATAGGGCTAGTGCTTATTGATTTAGTAATGATAAATGTAGGTATGGTAAAGATGATTAACAAGAGAGTAGGTAAAGGTTTACTTTCTTGTTTGGTCTTTACTGAAGTAGCTATGAAGTGGATACAGAAGGGGAGGGCTAATCGTATAGCTGCATACCCACAGTATCTACCTTGCTATGACAAACCTAAAGAATATACAACACTAACTGATGGTGGTTACTATACCGAAAGACTTAGAACAAATGCTATCAAGACTAATAATCCAAAGACAATAAAAAAGTTACAAGAAGAAAACCTATCAGTATGTCTAAAGGCTCTAAACCTTGCGTCACATACAGCATGGGCTGTAAATAAATTTGTGTTTGATACTCTTGTATATTGTTGGGAAGAAGGTATAGAGGTAGGGTGTTTAATAAATAAAGATCCATTAGAACTACCACCTAAACCTGATGACTGGAACGATAAAGAAAAGACTAAGACATGGAGATACCACGCAGGTCTAACACATGATACTAACCATAAAAATAAAGTCAAAAGATTTCAAATATTGTCGATCATAGATACTGCAAAAAAATTTCTAGGAGAAAAATTTTATCACGTTTACCAAATGGATTTTACTTCAAGGTTTTATCCTGTAACTGCACACTTCCACCCCCAAGGTACAGATATAGCTAGAGCATTACATCAATTCTATGAAGGGGGAGAGATCAAAACCAAGAGACAACTTGACTGGTTAGCTATAGCAGGAGCAAATGCTTTTGGTATGAACAAGTGTAGTTATGATGAAAGGCTAGAGTGGGCATACATAGAAGGACAAGACTATGCAGAACAAGTTGCCCTTGATCCTATAGAGAACCTTGATCTATGGGGTAATGCTGCTGACCCATTCCAGTTTCTTGCATGGTGTAAAGAGTGGTATGACTTTATGCAGGTTGGTATGAACAATGGTTTTGTATCACGATATTGTTGTTGCCTTGATGGTACGAATAATGGCTACCAACATATAGCAGGACTGGTATCTTGTAGGGAACTAGCAAGTAAAGTTAACTTACAGTACAACAAACAACCACAGGATTTATATAAAGAAGTTCTCGCAAAAGTATTGACACTACTAAAGAATGATACATCTATAGAAGGTCAGCTATGGTACGAACAAAGAAACAAACTGACTAGAAAGTTTATAAAGAAACCAGTACTAATGATTCCATATAACTCAACAACATTTGGTATAGCTAATCATGTAGAAAAATATTTTGTTAATGAGAATATTTCTATGGCAAAAAATTTTAAGAACAACTTTTATCTTGCAACAATTATTGAGACTGCTGTAAGTATGATAAGTCCTGAGAGTATCAAGCTATTAAAGTATCTATCAAAGATAGCTGTATGTTTTAACAAAGAGAACAAAGTTATTACATGGCATACACCGTCAGGCTTTTTAGTGCAGCAAAAGTATTATAAAAATAACAGCAAGATAATAAGAACTAAGTTAAGTAATTCTAGTATGAGATTAAACTTAGCTGAACCTACATTACAAGTTGATAAAAGAAAACAAGTACTAGGTTTCCCCAGTAATTTTATACATAGCTTTGATGCTGCTCATCTACAGTTGACATTGGTTGAAGCAAACAAAAATAATCTTAATCAATTTTGTATTATCCATGACTGCTATGGAAGTCCTGCTAGTGATTTAGATGTATTAATAGACTGTGTGAAGAAGACATTTTTCTACATATATAGTGATAATAATTTAGACAACTTACATCATCAAGCAGCAGAACAATTAAGTGATACCAAAGGATTACCACCTGCATTACGCATGGGAGACTATGACATCACAGATGTTTTGACTGCACCATATATATTTACATAGCCAGAACTCAAGGTAATATAAAAGAACGTCTTTAGTAAGACGAATTAAACGCATACAATCCAAGCAAATGGAACAACAAATTAAATCGGAGACTATTAAGATAGTCACTCCTGTTGGTACACGATTTAGGTACTCATGGTTAGTCGAGCCTGACGAGTACAAAGGTGTAAAGAAGTGGAAGACTGAAGCTATTATTCCAGTAGGTTCTACGGTAACTATTGATGGTAAGGAGCATGAAGCTACATCTTATATCTCAGATAAATTATCAGAGCTAATAGAAAGTTGGAAGCAACAGTTGAAAGCTGCGTATCCAAAGAGAGAGTTTACTCTTACAAAAAATAAAGATGGTAAGCCAAGCTTCCCTTTTGCTTTTGAAGAAGAGGGTCTAGTTATAAGACTAAAGAAAAATTATCTCAAAGCTTCAGGTGGTACTAACAAACCTATCGTATTCTTTAAACATGATTCAGAGTCAGGTCAAAACTTATTAATGACTGATGAAGAAAAGCAAGACATGATTAAGATTAATCCACAAAGCACAGGACAAATATCTTTTCTAGCACAGGGATATGATGCAGGTGCAAATGGAGTTGGCATAAGATGTATGCCATTATCTATATGCTTTAGAGAGATCGTTACTAATAATGGAGCAGACGATTTTGAAACTACACCTGCTGCTGAACCATCAAGCTATGAAGAAAAAGAAACAGTCAGTACAGGAGCAGACTTCTAAGTACAAGAGTAAATTTGAAAGTCAATTTGCTGACACCCTTACTAAAAAGAAAATTATCTTTACCTATGAAACACTCAGCATTGACTATGAGATTACTTGCACCTATAAGCCTGACTTTATACTCAACAGTTTTATTGTTGAAACGAAGGGCTACTTCTCGAAAGAAGATAGACGAAAACATCTTGCAGTCAAGAAGGCTAGACCCGAATTAGATATAAGGTTTTGTTTTCAAAACAGCAAGACCAAACTATCTAAAGCTAAGAACTCTATCTCGTATGCCGATTGGTGTACGAGACATGGGTTTCAATACTGTGACAAATTTATTCCTGATGATTGGTATGACTAACTATTCACTATTTAATTATCCACCTAATCCTAAAGCAGGAACTACAACTTTTAATACAAGTAAAAAAATGTGGGAAGTTTTCAATGGTGTCTGTTGGGTTGAAGTTAATTTAAGAGAACACAACTGCAAGCTAGATGAAAAGCACATACAAGATTAAAGAAGTTTGCCCTGAATGTGGCAAGAAAAATTGTGCAGTCTTTAGTGATGGACATAAGCATTGTTTCACTATGGACTGTGGCTACACATATTATCCAGACAAGAAAAATTTATCAGTTGCCTACTCAAAAAAAATGATAGACAAAGTGACACCACTATTTAAAAGAAGTCCAAAGTTATTAAAGGTCACACCTATAGCATTATCGAAACGTGGAATCACTAAAGAGACTTGCGAACTATTTGGATATGGACAAGCTGAATATAAAGGTATGCCTGTTCAAGTTGCTACATACAAAGATCAGAAAGGTAATGACGTAGCACAGCATATAAGATTCCCTGATAAAAAGTTTGCATGGATAGGAGACATATCAAACGTACAGTTGTGGGGGCAACATCTTTGGAGACAGCATGGTAGTAATGGCTCAGTATTCATAAGCGTTTTCGAGGGCGAAGTTGACTGCCTTAGTGGGTCACAAATCCAAGGTAACAAGTTCCCCTGTGTATCCATTCCGTCAGGAGTACAATCAGCAGCCAAGTACTTAGCAGCTAACTACAAATGGTTAGATAGTTATTGTCGTATAGTCTTATGTTTTGATAATGATGAAGCAGGGAATCGAGCAGCAGAAAAATGCCTAGAGGTATTACCAAAAGGGAAAGTTGCTATAGCTAAACTAGATAGGAATGACGTTAACGATCATCTAGTTTTAAATGAAGGAGAGATAGTTAAAGACAAGTTATGGAAAGCTAGACCAGTTAGACCTGACTGTTTAATTAATGGTGCTGACTGTTGGGATTTATTTACAAAGGAAACAAGTAAACCTATAACAGATTTTCCATTCCCAAAGCTGAACGAATTTACCCAAGGTTTATTTCCTAGTCAGTTGTTTACTGTAGCGTCAGGATCAGGAGCAGGGAAGAGTACTATTTGTAGAGAATTAGCTCATCACTTCTTATGTAAAAGTAATTTAAAGTTAGGGTATATAGGTTTAGAAGAATCAGTACAAAGAACTTTGCAAGGTTTAGTAGGTATAGAACTTAACTGTCCTTTGCATTTAAACAGCGAAAGATATACAGACGAAGAAGTTAGAAATGCTTTTGATAAATTAACATCTAGTAGAAATCTATATTTATATAATCACTTTGGTAGTCTTGAACCTGATGTACTTTTAGAACAGATAAGATACTTAGCTACTGTTGATGGAGTGCAGGTAGTTATCTTAGATCACATAACAATAGTTACGTCAGGTTTAGAGTTAGATAATGAAAGACGAGCTATAGATGTAACCATGACTAAGCTAAGAAGTCTATGTGAATCTACAGGTATAGCTTTAATACTTGTCAGTCATTTACGCAGACCAGTAGGACAAGCACACGAAGAAGGTAGAGAAATTTCAACTTCAGATTTGAAGGGGAGTTCTGGGCTACTTCAATTATCTGATGTCGTTTTAGGAGCATCAAGAAATCAGGTGGGAGATGCAAGTGAAAGATCAAGACTGCAACTAAAGATACTTAAGTCCAGACATACAGGTATGACAGGAGAAGTAGATAAGTTATTGTACGACCAGAAGACAGGTCGGTTAATCGTTTACGAAAACACTTTTGGATTATGACTTTATTAATTGATGCCGACTGGCTAATTTACAATTCTTGCTGTGCTTGCGAAGAGGACACAAGATGGACTGAATGGGAGCATACACTACATTCAGACGAAAGAGATATTATGAATCTGATTGATAGCAGAATAGATGTATATAAAAACATAGCAGGAGAAAAGCATGATATAGTAATGTGCTTTACTTCTTATCCAACATTTAGGCATGAGATATTTCCAGAGTACAAGATTCATAGGATAGGAAAAAGAAAACCATTAGCTTTAAGACAAGTAATTAATAATTGCAAAAAAATATATGACTGTGTTTCTTATCCAAACTTAGAAGGAGATGACGTATTAGGATTACTAGCTACAAACGGACAGTATAAAAATCCAATAATAGTATCAGTCGATAAGGACATGAGAACTATACCTTGTAAGCTAATAGCTGCTGAAGAGATTGAACACATTACAGAAAAGAAAGCAAACAGACATTGGTTTGAAATGTCTATAGCAGGAGATAGCACAGATGGAATAGTAGGAGTTAAAGGTTTAGGAATGGTAAGTGCAACAAAGTTGTTAGCAGACACACCTGATACAACAGATGCACTATGGTCTAAGGTTGCTGAAACTTATACAAAGAAAGGATACTCTTTATCTGATGCGATATTAAATGCAAGACTTACCAGAATACTTAGAGATGGAGATTATGATTATCAAACAGGAGAAGTAAAATTGTGGAATCCATAAACAGCAAAAGCCCTGAAAGGAGTCACATCTCTCAGGACTTTTTGCACTTTACCATTGGGAAACCACCCCCAATACTATTAACTTAGCATATAAAAATACACAAAGGTATTTATATTTTCTAATTATGAACTAATATAAAAGTAGTTTCAATTTATTTCTTGAGTATTAAGTTACCACCTATTGATGATGACTTGATACAAGCATTAGATAATGTCTTTCCTAATCGTCATCCTGATTTGTCTTTATCAGACAGAGAAGTATGGTATAGAGCAGGACAAAGATTTGTTGTTGACTGGTTAGTTGAACAACAGAAAAGACAAAATGAAACTATGCTGACTGAAAAAGTATTAGATTAGTATTATGTGTTTTGGTTCAAGACCGTCTCGACCTGCTCCACCACCGAAGCCTGAATTTAAGGATGCACCTCCTAAAGTAACAGGTAAGCAAGAAGATGTGGACAATCCATTTGATACTAAAAAAATTACAGATCAGTTAAAGCTAAGAAGAAAGAAAAAAGAATCTGGTAAGACAATTAAGAAAGGCGATCCTGAATTATCTAATGTCAGAATTGCAGGTCTAACTGCTGAACCAGACTCAAGAAGAAAAACTGGTATGGGTGGAGCATCCTCGCCCTATAACACTAAATCTATTTATTAAATTATTATGTGCGTATTTTCAGCCCCACCTCCTCCCCCACCATTACCAGACCCAGAACCCACAGCACCTAAAGCAGAAAAAACTGCTGAACAAGTTGTAACTGGACAGCAAAGAACCTCTGTTAAAAAGAAGGGGCAGAAATTAGGTAGGACTGCTGCAAGAGAAGCAGGTAGAAAAGGCACAGCGTCTTTAAGAATACCTTTATTAGCTAGAAAGAACACAACTAGAAGTGGTAATTTAAACACACCTGTATAAAACAACATGGAATATTCTTCTCCTGTAGGATCAGCAGCGTCTTTATATGAACAATACGCAACTGAACGGTCATCTTATTTAAGAGAAGGACAGGAATCTAGTAAGTACACTTTGCCTTATTTAATACCTGAATCTGTTGGTAGTAGTACTGGTAGAAAAGCAAAGATCAAAACAAACTACCAAGGTATAGGAGCAGCAGGAACTAATAGTCTTGCTGCCAAACTACTAACAGGTTTATTTCCTACTAATGTTCCATTTTTTAAATTAGTTTTAGATCAAATAAAGATAGCTCAACAGGGCGGTACTGAAGCAGTTACAGAAATAGATAAAGCATTACGCAAAGTAGAAAATGCTTTGATGAGAGAGATAGAAGTTTCTACTGATAGAGTCGCTATGTTTGAAGCACTTAAGCATTTAGTAGTAGGTGGAAATGTTTTATTGTATTTACAAAAAGATGGATTACAAGTTTTCCCATTAGAAAAATATGTATGCAAACGTGATCCTACTGGTAATACTTTAGAAATTATTATTAAAGAGACTATAAATGCTAAAGCTTTACCTGCTGATTTTTTAAAAAACATACAACAGAAAGCACAATATACAGAAAAAACTTTAGAAGAAGATTTAGATATATATACATACGTCAAAAGAGATGGAGATTATTTTAATTATCATCAAGAATGTAAAAATGAATTGATACCTAATACAGAAGGTAGAGCTAAGAAAGATGTATCGCCTTTTATAAATTTACGTTTCACACGCATCTCAGGAGAAAATTACGGAAGGGGATACGTTGAAGAGTATCGTGGCGATTTGATTTCTCTTGAAGGATTAATGAAAGCAATTATAGAAAATGCTGCTGCGTCTGCTCGTACAGTCTTTCTTGTAAATCCTAATGGCACAACTAGAGCTAGTACTTTAAGCAAAGCACCTAATGGAGCGATAAGGGAAGGAAATGCAAAAGATGTATCTGTAATGCAGGTAGGGAAAGGGCAAGACTTGCAAGTATCTTTTCAAGCAATACAACAAATACAACAAAGATTACAATACGCTTTTATGATGGCAAAAGCTGTACAGCGTGACGCAGAAAGAGTAACAAGTACAGAATTAAAACTATTAACACAAGAGTTAGAACAAACTTTGGGGGGCATATATTCTATTTTGTCTTCAGAACTACAGCTACCTTATTTAAGAAGACGTATGCACATGTTAGTGCAGTCTGGTAAAGTACCAAAACTACCTGATGATGTAGTGGGCATCTCAATTATTACAGGTTTACAAGGTTTAGGTAGAGGACAAGATAAAGAGAAGCTACTTGAGTTTATTACAGTCATGGCACAGGCTTTAGGGGCTGATGTAATGAGACAATACGTTAATCTTGACGAAGCCATTAAGCGTTTAGCTACCAGTATTGGCATTGAAACTGAAGGTTTGATAAAATCAGGAGAACAGATCGCTGCTGAACAACAGCAAGCACAACAACAAGAACTTGTTAGAAGTCTGGGTAGTGCTGCTGTAGGTTCTCCGTTACTTGACCCCAAGAAACAGGCTGAAGCAGGTCTTCTTCAACAACAAATGGACGCAAATGCCCAACAACAAGAACAACCAGTCTAAAAAGACAGACAAACCTAGAGACAAAAACGGTAAATATATAGCCAACGAAAATGCAGTCGTTAGTAGGATAGGTATTAATGAAGAAAACCCTGTACCTGAGAAGTCAGGAGACAAGGTTACTAGACATGGCTGTACAATCCACTATAGTTAAAACAAAAAACCAGTATGACATCATCACAAGTAGCATCAAACGAAACACCTCCAATGTCTGCACAAGACATGGATTCTTTAAGAGATGAAAATGGTCTTATCGCAGGTAAATTTAAAACTTACGAAGATATGGCTGCCAGTTATAAAGAGTTAGAAGGTAAGCTAGGTGCAATAGAACAAACAAAAACTGAAGAAACAACAGAAGGCGAACCAGAAACACAAGACTGGAATCCACAAGAAATCTATGGAGAAGGTCTTGCTAATGTTTTAGAAGAAGTTGGAATAGATACTAAAGAGATCACAAATGTTTTTGAAGAAACAGGAGATATAAGAGAAGAAGACTATCAAAAACTAGGAGAAGCAGGTTTTTCTAAACAGATAATTGACACTTACTTAAATGGTTTAAGAGGTGGTGCTGTTAATACAGAGATAGAGCAGGCACAATTAGATGACATCTTATCAGTTACAGGTGGAGAAGAAGGTTATTCAAAGCTAAGAGAGTGGACACAGACTAATATGCCTGACGAAACTCTTAAGGCTTTTGATAAGATACTTGATACTCAAGACCCAACAATGATTAAAGTTGCGGTTCAAGGTTTTGCTGCTCAAATGAGGGCTGCTGAAGGTTTTGAACCAAGTTTAATTAATGGTAGAAGTCCACAATCCGTCACACCATTTGCAACAGGAGCAGAAATACAGGCTGCTATGAGTGATCCAAGATACGGAAAAGATGAAGCATATACATTATCTGTGTATAGTAGATTACAGGACAGTAATGCAATTTAATTATGGCTGCTAAAAAAGGACTTTACTACAACATAAACAAAAGAAAGAAAGCAGGTACTAGCAGGTCTAAGAAAAATAGTACCATTAGCGAAAAGGCTTATAAGAATATGCAAGCAGGATTTCCAAAAAGTAAAAAGAAAAAGAAAACAGATAAGTTAAAAATGAGCAAATAGCTCAAGTAAATGATATATTTTATTTAAGCTACTATTTCGTAGTTCATGCCTTCACGCAGAAAAACTTTATCTCTTAGAAAATCTGACAAGAATCCAACAGGAGGGTTGTCTGAAAGTGGGAGAAGAAGAATAAATGCTGCTACAGGTTCAAAGTTGCAACGACCTGTCACTAAAACAAGTGGACTTTCAAAACGTGAAAAAGGTAGAAAAAAATCTTTTTGTGCAAGAATGAAAGGTGTCAAAGGAGCTATGAAAAAACCAAATGGTAAGCCAACTAGGAAGGCTCTTGCACTACGCAAGTGGAATTGCTAGGACTCTCATAATACAAATCTGAATAACAAAGTGCCTGAGAATCATGTTCCAGATAACGCTTTGGGAAAGGGTAACGTAGGACAGAGTAAGTACAAATTTATTAACACCAACAGACAAA
>CETQ01022179.1_pt1 | contig 11194 bp, 8 predicted proteins | sample 531261 | NCBI WGS metagenome assembly CETQ01 (sample SAMEA2622376, study PRJEB7988) | marine metagenome | biome: marine biome (ENVO:00000447); feature: surface water layer (ENVO:00002042); material: "saline water (ENVO:00002010), including plankton (ENVO:xxxxxxxx)" | depth 5 m
AGTGAAATTTAAAAAATCAATCCCCCCAATTTTACTAAGTGGATCATTTATTATGAATATGAGTGCACTAATAACAAAAGTTAAAATCAAAAAGATATCTATTGGTAAAAAATGATTAAGTTTCTCTGTTGAATTTTTTTTAACAATCAACTTTTCATCAGATTCAGAAGGAGGATCCCCAATTTTACCGAATAGCGGTTGAGCAAAATAAAACTGGATCATGCCAAGAAGCATGAATATTCCGGCTAATCCAAATCCATATGACCAATCTACTTTCTCAGCAACCCAACCACAAAGCATAATACCGAGAAAAGCTCCAGCGTTAACGCCCATATAAAATATATTAAAAGCCCCGTCTTTTTTATCATCTCTTCCTTCGTATATTTTTGAAATTATGGATGTTATATTAGGCTTAAAAAACCCTGTTCCTATAACAAGTAATGATATTCCTAAATAAAGAAAAGTAGGAGTTTCAAAAGCCATTGATGCATGACCTAATGTCATTAGTAATGCACCTATGACAACCGAATTTCTATAACCAATTTTTTTATCTCCTAACCAGCCTCCTACAAGAGGAGCTAAATAAGCAAACATAGCATATGTCCCAAGTAAAGATAATGCAGCAGATGAACTCCACCCCCATCCTGGGTTATCCTCAGGTTTAGCACCTATTCCAAAGGGGTTGTCCCCAAGCATAGCACCTGTTAGAAATATAACTAAAATAGATCTCATCCCATAATAAGAAAATCTTTCCCACATTTCTGTAAAAAAAAGAACAAATAGAGTAGTAGGATGACCTAGAACTTTGTTGGAGAAAAACTTATCTGTTTTACTCATAATTATGAAGACATATCCTCAGCGCCGTGAGTTAGTTTTTTTAATTTCTTAAGGAATATTAATACAAGAAATCCAAAAGCAACGGTAAAAATAGTCAAAAAGGTGAAAATTTTATATTCTTGATCGGATTGTTGTTCTTCAACAACAAAGGACAGTTTATAATTATTACCATCACCTACTACATTTTTACTATTATCAATATCTTTTTCAAAAAATAAATTAGCATGAAATGTATTAGAAGAATTATCAGATCTTAAATATTTTTTCAAACTTGATTCTGAATCAGAATCAATTTCAAAAAGATTATTTAAGCTTTCCGTTTCATCTGGATAATTATAAAAAATAATATCATCATCTTGGACTTTAATTTTAGATTTTATGGAAAAATTTTTATCTAAGTTGATTGGATAATCAAATTTATTAACAATTTGTCTTTTTCCCCCGATTAGCTCCTTAATTTCAATTGAATCTTTTTTAATAAATTTAAAAACATCATCTTTTTGAACTACCAGTTCCCCTTTATATTTTTCAATCTGTGATGCTTCACCAATTCCTGCAGCTAATTTATTTCCAAATCCAGTTGCGGCAAAATAAATACCCATCATAAGAGATCCGTACTTTACAGGTGAAAGCTTGGTGATAAAAGATAGTGCTACAGGAGATGCACAAAGTTCACCGATTGTATGAAAAAAATAAGCTAAGAAAATCCAATACATGGCAGCTTTTCCAAACTCGGTGGATGAAGCTTCAATTGAAGCAAACATCATAAAAACAAAACCTAGACCCATGATTATAGTACCTAATGCCATTTTAAATAATGATGAGGATTCGTAATTTCTTTTTTTCATCCAAATCCAAAATGCACCAACTAAAGTTCCAAAAATGATAATATAACCAGCATTTAGGGATTGGAAGACTGCTGCAGGAACCTCCTCTAAAAATGAAAGACCTAAAAATCTATCAACTTTAGCTTCAGTATAAAGATTCATAAGACCACCAGCCTGTTCAAAAGCACCCCAAAAAACAATAACTATTAAAAAAGAAATTAACAGAACAATAACCCTATCTTTTTCAATTTTGGTCAAAGGCTTTTTCATTAACTCAGAATCCTCTTTATTTTTTGAATTGCCCAAAAAATTTCCAACTTCAGTTAAATATTTTTGCCCATAAATAAATACAGCTTGGCCAAATAACATACCAATTCCAGCTAATCCAAAACCATAATGCCAACCATACTTATATGCAACAACACCAACAATTAAACTTGACAAAAATGCACCGATATTAATTCCAATATAAAATATAGTAAAACCTGAGTCTCTTCTTGGATCACCCTGAGGATATAATCCACCAACCATAGTTGAAATATTAGGTTTTAAAGAACCAACACCTAAAATAATCAGAACCAGTCCAGAAAAAAAAGCAATGGGTGAATTAATTGCTAAAACCCCATGTCCTAAACAAAGTAAAAAACCTCCATACATTACTGCTTTCTTTTGACCAATGTATTTATCAGCTATCCAACCTCCAGGGATTGAAGCAACATAAACTAACATCGTGTACCAACCGTATAACCAAATAGCATCTTTTGATGACCAACCTAATCCTGGATCTATAGCTGTAGCTGAAGTGGCGATGTAAAGGGTTAGAAGGGCCCTCATTCCATAATAGGAGAATCTCTCCCATAGTTCAGTGAAAAATAATATAAAGAGACCCTTAGGGTGTCCAAAAATAAGTTCCTCTTGAGTAATTGATTTGGTAGCCATTTAGTTTTATTTTAAGTTCCACTAAAATATTATATTTTAATCTAAAAATATTAATTTATCATAAATTAATTATTTCTTAATTTATCTATACAAGAATATTATCTTTGATTTACAAACAATTCAACAATGCCTGAAGAAATAAAAGGTTTTTCAAAACTTTCAAAAAATGAAAAAATTGAATGGCTGGCAAAATCATGTTTTAATGACAGTGATTCGGCAAAAAAAATACTAACTCAATATTGGAATGTAGATAGTAATCTTCAAAAACTACATGATGAGTTCTCAGAAAATACTATATCAAATTATTATCTACCATTTGCTATTGCTCCAAATTTCCTGATAAATAATAAAATTTACACTGTTCCTATGACTATTGAAGAAAGCTCTGTAGTTGCGGCAGCAAGTAAGGCTGCAAAATTTTGGATGCATCACGGGGGGTTCAAGTCTGAAGTAATTAAAACAGAAAAAATTGGTCAGGTTCATTTCATTTTTAATGGTGAAAAGAAGATAATTAAAGAATATTTTGATTTTGTTAAACCTTATTTATTTGAAAATACCAAAGAAATAACAAAAAATATGCAATCTAGAGGTGGAGGTATCAATGAAATAGAACTAATTGATAAGTCAACTGAACTTGACGGTTATTATCAAATTTTTGCCACCTTCAATACAGTTGATGCAATGGGAGCTAACTTCATAAACTCATGTTTGGAAGAATTTGCCCAAACTTTTTGTAATTCTATAAAAAAGTTTGATGATAAAAAATTGAATAAAAAAGATATAAATATCATTATGAGTATTTTATCAAATTTTGTTCCTAACTGCATTGTAAAATCATCTGTGAGTTGTAGAGTTTCTGAATTAAATAATCTAGAGCCTGAAACTAAGGATTTTGCAGAAAAATTTGTAAAGGCAATTAAAATTGCAAATATAGACATGCATCGAGCAGTTACTCATAACAAAGGCGTTATGAACGGGATTGATGCTGTGGCTATTGCAACGGGAAATGACTTTAGGGCTATTGAGGCAGGAGCACACGCATATGCGTCAATTGGGAAATATAAGAGCTTATCTAACGCCTATATAAAAAATGAAATATTTTATTTTGAATTAAAATTACCTTTAGCGATTGGCACTATCGGTGGTGTTACCAACCTACATCCATTGGTTAAATTAGCACTTGAGATTCTAGATAATCCAGATTCTAAAGAATTAATGAATATAATGGCTAGTGTTGGACTGGCACAAAATTTTGGAGCACTAAGATCCCTTGTAACATCTGGTATTCAAAAAGGGCATATGAGAATGCATCTAATGAATTTACTCAATAAAAATAATGCCTCCGAAAAAGAAAAAGAAATTGCGTCTGATTATTTTAAAAATAAGATAGTTAGTAGTTCAACGGTAGAAAAGTTTATAAAAAATATCCGATAAATGCGATTTAGTAGTAATGGTAAAATCCTGCTTAGTGGTGAGTACTTGGTTTTAGATGGAGCTGATTCATTAGCATTACCATCCAAATTAACCCAAGAATTAATTTTGAGGAAATGTGATGACCAAATAATTGAATGGCAAAGTATTGACAATGATGATAATATCTGGTACGAGGAAAAATTTTATATACAAAAGAATAAATTTGTTTACAGAGGAAAAAAAAATAAGATTTCTGAAAAATTAATTTTACTTTTTGAACATATACTAAAAACAAAAAAATATAAAGATCTTCTAGGAAATAAATTTATAACAAAACTTAACTTTGGAAGAGAGTGGGGATTAGGAACATCTTCAACCTTTGTAAATAATCTCGCAAAATGGGCAGATGTGGATCCCTATCAATTATTATTTTCGGCATTCAACGGAAGTGGCTATGATATTGCATGCTGTGACGTGAATTATCCAATTATTTTTAATAATTATGATAATAATATTAGTGTTGAAAAAACCAGATTTAATCCTCCTTTTGTTGACAGCCTTTATTTAATCTATTTAGAAAAAAAACAAAATACTTATAAATCGATAAAAAATTATAAATCGAAAAAAAATACTAACAAATTAAAAATAATTGAAAAAATTAATACTATCACTGACAGCCTGATTAACTGTAAAGATCTGTATGAATTTGAAAACCTTATGGAAAAACATGAGTCAATTGTTTCTAGTCTCATAGGAATTGAATCAATTCAACAAACAACTTTTAAGGATTATAAAAACGGCAAAATTAAAAGCTTAGGAGCATGGGGAGGAGATTTTATATTAGTAACCTCGAATAATAATGATTTAAGTTATTTTAGAAATAAAGGCCTTAAATTAGTTTTTCCGCTTAAAGATCTAGTATATTTAGATTAATATATTTTAGACCTGAAGTCCTCTATCTCTGCCTTATCTTTTAATGCAGTGTAAGATCTAATGTTAGATGAATTAGATCTGTTTGTAATAATTGTGTTAACAACCTCTTCATAATTATCAAGAGGTTGTGCAATTCTTCTATCGGTTACATATATGAAGAAAACACCGGTGTTTCCAATGATTGCAGATGATGTAGTCTCTTTAGCAAATCCCATTGCATATCCTACGACCGAAGGTTCATTTCCGATACTTGAAATTACAGGGTTACTCATATTTACAGAAAGAGCTGTTTTTATTTCAAGATCATTCTGACCAGCTATTTCATCAAGATTATTGTAATTGTTACTATCAATAATTTTCTTTGCTTTCTTCAAGTTCCTAACCTTAGACATTACCACATTCGATGCTTTGTCATATGAAAGCATACCATTTTCATTTATCGATGTAAGCATTGCAATAATTCTATCACCATTATTCAGTTTAAAATATTTAATTGTACCAACTTCAGTTTCATCATCATAAGCCCATTTAACAATATTTCTTTCCTGACCAATCAGGGGAATATTCTGATCTAATTCGTATAGGTTGTTAGCAGCTATAATATTATAACCTCTCTCTTTTGAAATTTCTCTAAAGTTTTCACTATTCACATCCTGTTCGAATTTTTTTGAAGCCTCAAATAAAATATCCGTTGTTTTTTTAGAAGGTTCGATTGACAATGCTAAGTCAGCAACTTTTACAGCTTCTTCTTTCTTACCATGTGATAAAATTTCTATTACATGGAAACCAAATACAGTTTCAACTACATCAATTGAACCTGTATTATTTTCAAATGAAAAATCTCTAAAATCACTAATAACAGGATCAAAAGGATCGGTATAAACAAAATCTATGACTCCATCGTTTTTTTTGGATTCTTCAGCAGAAGATAAACTTAATAAGGACTTAAACTTATTTCTGTTTTTATTTAGGATATTTAAAATACTATCAGCTGTTTGTTTAGCTTCGTTTTTAGAATGAGGAATTAATATCTGTCTTACCTTAGCACTTTCAGGTATAAGTTTAGATTCGATAAGCTTAGAGGCCTTAACAAATCCATTATCTTCGTAAGGTCCATAAATTTCATTTTTTTTAAGATTGAAAATGTTTTCAGAGCTTAATTGATCAGAAAATTGTGATTTAAATTTATACGAATCATTAGGTTGGATACTTCCATTTTCAAGAGCTCCCTGATCCAATAATTCATTAATCTTTAATTTTAAATCAGAAATATCATTTTCAGAAGCCTTTTCTTCAAACCTAACAAATATCAAATCTCTGTTAGGGTCAGTTGAAAAACTTTTTTTATTATCCTCAATATATTTTTTTAAATCAGATTTAGTTACATTAATTTCTGAATCAGCAATTTTACTAAAAGGTATTTGAACATATTTAAAGTCAACCACATCGTTTGAATTATGATGTAATTCTTCACCTTCAAAGCTGGTGGTATTTAATCCAGCATTAACAAGTTTAAAATAAACATCTTGTAATCCAAATTCTCCAGCTTCCTTTTCAATAAAGTTATTCCAAAAATCAAAATTAATAGGTCTACCTTGAAAAGTGGTTGTCTCATCTCCGAGCTCCTTTAAATCGCTGATAAACTGATTCATTTTTTGAAAATCGAAATTTCCATTATCGTCTTGAAATTCTACGGCAGATTGATATTGTTTTTTTAAATAATCTCTCATCATTTCACTTTCAACCTGAAAATCAAGATTATTTGCTTCATTTTTAAGTATAAGTCTTCTCAATTCTATTTCCCATACAGCATTCATCGCTTGATAATCAGAAATTGTTTGACCATTATTTCTAAACTGAAAATTATCTTGGTAAGTTTTTACTTTTCCAGTAAAGTCCTCTCGATCCATTTCAATACCATTAACTTTTGCAATAGTACTGACATTAAATTCATCTGACTTGAACACATCAAATATTGAACCTGTTCCTGTTGATAATACAAATGCAAAGAGAGCTAGTCCAATTACACTAATCAAGGCTACAGGACCAAGAGCTCTTATTTTTCCTAAAACTGCCATATTACTGATATAAAAATAGTGACCAAAAGTAGTATTTTATTATCAATTAAAAAAAATAATTTTTAATAGTAATTAGAAATAATTTTTAAAAGAATTGATTTATTTTAAATGTAAATGAAAAAATTTTAATCTTCAAGGGCAACACTGCCATTAATCTTTAAAAACTTAATTTTATCAAAACTTTTATCCGAATCAAAACCTTTACCAAAAATATCTTTGTCGGTTGAAATATACCTAAATGCATAATTTGTAAATAACCATTCTTCTCCTCTATCATAATATAATTGATCTGTGAGTAATGTATCAAATAAATGAGTAGAAACTACCACATTTCCTCTTAAATCAATAAGATCACTGTCGGAATATGATATTGCATAATCAGCAATTATCTTGGTTTCTTTATTATTTTCATCGTATAAAATCACTTCTAAATCTTGTGGAAATTCAAAGTATGGAAAAGGAGCGTTGCTAAAGTTTAGCATCTTTGGGCTATTTAAAATACTACTTATCTTTCCAGAGTCCGTGTGTATTGCATTAATTTCACTTGCAGACGAAACAGGTATTTCCGCCTTTCTTAGAAAGATTGTTAAATCCTTTTCATCATTACATGATAAAAACAAAAAACTTATTGAAAAGAAATAAATAATTTTCAAAATCTACAATGTTGGAACCTTTACTGTTCGGTTAATCCAACAACTGATGGTTATGGTTTCACCCTCTCTTCCAGATGAAAAAATATCTGATGTACTGGGGGCTTTTGCTTCGTAATTTTTAGAACTCTTTAAAGCAGCATTTCTAAGACTTCCATCGACTCTAGACGCTTTTAGAGCTTCTTTTGATGCTAACCAGTAAACTGCTCTTTGAGTAAAACTATCATCTCCACAATTTTTAGCGCTAGATGCATACATTTGAGCAATCGCTAAATAAGATCTGCCCATTGATGGATTATAACTCAGAGCCTGCGTGTAATAAGATCTTGCTTTTGTAAATTGACCGTTTTTTCTAAAGGCGGTTGCTATTTTGAATAATATTTTTGCTTTTTCATATGAATCAGTTTCTAGCTCAATAGCTTGATTGTAATATGTAAGTGCCTCAGATGAAGCCCCTTTTTTATCGTTAATTGTTCCAAGATAATATGCTGTTGATGCATTGGGTTCTAATTCATTTTTTCTTTCGACAATTCTAATAAATAGTTTTGATTCATCACATTCTTTGTTATAAAGTCTGTTCATTGCTCGATTTAACCACTTTCCATTATCCTGATTTAATTCAAAATTATTTTCGTAAAGTGGTATTAAATTTTCACAATCACCTCTATTCCCAAGGTCTTTTTCCATTCCACGTGAAATTTGATCGTAAGCTTTTAGAAAACTATTATAAGATTTAATTCTTTTTTGATCCTTCGATGAAACAGAAACATTTTCATCAGACGAATCAACAAACTTATTTACTTTATTAGTGTAATTTTTTATTTCAAATTCAATTTTTTCTGAAATTTCATCATATTTAGTAAATAAATCTTCTGCACTTTTTTGATTATCATCGTATAATTGAACTAAAACTTTAAAGTATGTGTATAAGTTTTTTGGATTATTAAAAGAGCTTAAATCCTCATTGTATGCTTTGTCAAAATTTGAATAAATTTCTAAGCTATTTACCCCTAATTCATTTCTGTAGTCATATTGCAATTGTGCTGACTTTGCAATAATATCTCCCAGAGGAGTTTTGTTTGGAAAGTTCTCTCTTTTTTGTTGCCATAATAAAATTAAATCATTTAAAAATCTTATTTTTTCTTCATCAGATGAATTTTGAATTTTATGTTTTAATATTCTTTCGCCGTATACATAAATAGCACTATTAAATTTTGGGCTTCTTTCTCTTAGTTCCATCCAGGGTTCAAAAGCAGCATCATAATTTTTAGCTTTTACATACTCAGTAAAAATTGAAAGAGCATTGATATCTTCTTCATTTGCTTGTGAAAATGAATTGTATGAAATTGTGAACAACAGTATAAATCCAATAATTTTTTTCATAATTAGTTATATTTTCTTTTGATAAACCAACGATCATTAAGCGACAAGCTAAGTTGAATATTTATAAAATTTTCTTCAACTAAATTTTCATTTGTAGTACCTCTTTTCCCAAATTCAAAGGTTGTATTTACATTTGAAAATAGTCCTCCAGCTGGAATACCTAGCCCAAATGATATGCCAAATTCGTCAATTGACTCATCATTGATAACCAAACCAGTTTTTTCAGAATATAATCCAGCTCTGTAAACTACTCTATTCCAAAATTTTCCAAAAGATGAATAGTCAGGTATAAAAAATCCACCAAAAGACAATTTTGAGGAATCTTCAAATTCGCTATTTTCAATTGTGATTAAATCGTTTGAAAAAACACTACTTCCCAGTAATGTCAATTCTGCACCCAGCATCCATTTTTTAGGATTACTTATTGCTAAGCCAAAACTAGTTCTTTTTGGCATTCTTAAGTCTGTTTTGGCTAAACCTATTGATTCTAAATCTACATTAATTTCATTCACTGGAATTTCAATAAGTGTATTAGGGTTCACAATAACAGATGCGAATGTTCTACTATTTCTTGAACTTAAGTTATAATTTGGTGAATGAGAAAATGAAGCATGAAACTCAAATTTTTTACTAAACTTTCCAACATAAATAAGACCAAAATTATAATTTACTCCACTGAGATCAGACCTGTTTAATTCTCTAGCCTGGTAATCCAAAGGGAGTGACTCATCGTCATACAGGTATTCAAGAGCTGAATTTTGTATGTTTCCAAAATTATATCTCGCGTCTAGTCCGATCGAGAAGTTTTCGGATAATTGATATGCAAAACCTAAAAAAGCTTTATTTAAGCCACCGTTTCCAGAATATTTATACTGAAGTTGATTTTCCTGATTTGAAGATTGCAATTTATAGCCAACCGATGAATAAGGGATTAGACCGAATCCCAATCCAAATTTTCCCATCGGGATATTAAGTCCAAGATATTCAAAAGACGTATTTGTTGTTTCTGAGTCGTTATCTGAAGTTTTTAAATTAGTTTCTGAATGACCTAACCCAACAGTAAACTTAACTAATCTACCTTCTTTGTTAAATGAGAACATGTTTATTCCAGTATACGATGCAGGATTTCTAAAATTCATATGAATACTGTCATTGTAAACACTGAGACCACCCATTGCCCTATTTTCAGATGTACCTTTAAAATCTAAAGATCCAATTCCATAAAACGAATAAGGTGATGATGTATTGTTTTGTGAAATTACTGTAAAGGAGATAATAAACAGTAGAAAAACTATCGGAAATATTTTATTCAATTATTCTTTATTTAAATTTAGAATGCTATTAAGGCCGTCTAATATAAAATTTTGATTCGCAAATATGGCAATTTTTAATGTTTTTGACAAAAATTTAGCATTTCCGCCAGTTAAAATGACCTTAGTACTACCATGCTTTAAGCTAATATTTTCTATAAAACCATTTATTTCGTTACATACCCCTCCAATAACCCCTGAATGAATTGAAGATTCAGTAGAATCACCAGGAAAATTAAATTTATTAGAAATTTCTAGTAATGGTAAATTAGAGGTATAATTATTTAATGACTTATATCTCATTTCAATGCCTGGAGATATTGATCCACCAAAAAAATTATTATTAAAGTCTACAAAATCAACTGTTATACAGGTCCCGACATCGATTATTATTTTATTGGATTCAGGATAAAGTAATGATGCTGCAGCTGCAAGAGCAAGTCTATCATTTCCAAGAGAACTAGGAGTTTTGTAATGAATTGTGAAGGGAAAATTAAAAGTTGAATCTAGCTGTAATACTCTAATTTTATAATTGTTGAATATATCAATTACTTTTATTGATGATACATTCGAAATTAAAGCATAACTTAAATCATTGTTTTTATTTAATAGTCTATTAATTTCAGAATCAATTTTAGAATTATTTTCTGAAAAAAAATATATAAGATCTGAATTTTTATAAATTCCAATTTTAAAATAATTATTGCCAATGTCAATTACGAGGTTCATACAATATTGTAGCTGCTCAAATTTACAAAAGCATTTTTATAAAATTATTTTGGGAATAACAAAATTGAATCTATCTTTGACGCGCTCAAAAGGTA
>CETQ01087191.1_pt1 | contig 11092 bp, 5 predicted proteins | sample 531261 | NCBI WGS metagenome assembly CETQ01 (sample SAMEA2622376, study PRJEB7988) | marine metagenome | biome: marine biome (ENVO:00000447); feature: surface water layer (ENVO:00002042); material: "saline water (ENVO:00002010), including plankton (ENVO:xxxxxxxx)" | depth 5 m
TTACTCAAGCAAACTTAAAAAAGATTGCAGGTGGTGGAGATCAAAATGTATTTCTCTACAACTCTGCAGATGCCGTTGCTACCATTGCGGGATCAGGTTATTTTAATAATGCTACCAATCAGCTTCATCAGAATGATGTAATCATTACTGTTGGATCAACGGGTGGTACAAGAACTGTAGATGTCCTTGTTGTATCAAGTGCAACGGCGGCGGCTACTGTAACAACTATTAATGGTACATAGGGTATTGGGGGAGGCAACTCCCCCGATATTTAGATTATGGTAAGTAAAATAGATATATGTAATCAAGGTTTAGTTTTAATTGGAGCAAACACAATCGCTTCATTTACAGATAATACTGTAGAAAGTAAAGTAGCTAATCAGTTGTATGAAACAACATTGCGATCTTTACTAACAAAAGCTAGATGGAGATTCGCAACAAAACAAGCACAACTAACAAAACTTGCAACAAATCCTTTAGATAAATGGGATTCAGCATATCAGATACCTAATGATGCAATATTAATACATACAGTTACTGTATCAGATAATGTAATTGTATTTGATAGGTATAACGAAGAATTATTTACAAACACAAGTTCAAGTGATGTTGTAGTGTGTCATTATACATATCAACCACACGAAAAAGAATTTCCAGATTATTTTACTCAAGCAGTTGTTTTTGAACTTGCTAGTTTATTTGCAGGTGCTATTGCTCGTAACGATCAGCTTTCTTTACTGTATCAAAAAAGAGCAAGTCAACAATTAGTCTTAGCTAGAAGTATGGAATCACAAACACAAACTACAAGAAAACTTAATACAAGTTTATTAATTGAAGTTAGAAACAGAGGTACTGCAGATGGTATAAGAGCAGTTGTACCAAGTAGTAGTAGTTGATGAATGGCAACACAAAGAGTACACCAGAATAGTTTTACTCGTGGCGAAGTAGACGAAACTCTTATAGCACGAACTGATCTTGGTGCATTTCAACAGGCATTAAAAAAAGCAAGAAATGTTTTTTGTCTTAACCAAGGCCCAATAGAAAGACGCCAAGGTACACTATTTAGATATGATTTAGGTGAAGAAACACGAATAGAACCTTTTATATTTAATGAAAATCAAGAATATATAATTGCTTTTCAAAATACAAAATGCAAAATATTTTCTACTAATGGCACATTGTTATCAAGCATAACAGGTTGTATATGGACAACAGCAGAGTTGTTTGAACTTACATACACACAACAGGGTGATACTATGATTATTACTCATAAACAGTTTGCTCCACAGGTATTGACAAGAACAGGTGCAACCACTTTTGCTATTGCAAACTTTGCATTCAAAGTAAGTACAAACCAAGAAAAAATATACCAACCTTATTTTAAATTTGCAGATGACAATATTACTTTAGATATAGATCAAACAACAAAAAATTCTTCAGTAAATATTGTTGCAAGTAGTGCCTATTTTACATCTAACTATGTTGGAAAACATATTAGATATCACGGCACAGAAATAGAAATAACAGGATTTACTTCTGCAACAGAATTAACAGGTACATTACAAGCAGATGTAAGAATAGAATTAGATGATGATCCGTTTAAAGCCGAAGAAGGAGATAGTACAGTTACAGTATTGCACCCTGCACACGGATTTACGAGTGGCGTTTCAATTACTGTAGAAGGTGCAGAAGCAATTCTAAATGAAGATGGTAATGGTATTACAGCGGCAAATCTTAATGGTGCAAAAACAATAACAGTATTAGATGATGACCGATATACATTTGAAGCAGATAACTCAGATACCGGTGGTGATTCGGGAGATGGTGGTGGAACAAATGTAAGAATTATTGGACACCCACCTACACTTCGTTGGGACGAACAAGTATATAGCAATATTAATGGCTTTCCTTCTGCCTGTAAGTTTCATCAACAAAGATTATTTTTTGCAGGTGGAGCAATAGCAGATTTTGTATCAAGTAGCAAAACAGCAGATTTTTTTAATTTTGATGTTGGTGAAGGTGAAGATACAGATTCAATACAAATATCTATATCATCAGATCAAATAAATGAAATAAGACATATTATTGCAGGTAAACATTTAGAAATATTTACAAGTACAGGTGAGTTCTATCTAAAACCACAAACAGGTAGACCACTTACACCTGCAGATTTACGAATAGAAAGACAAAGTAGTCTAGGTTGTACACAGACTTGTATGCCACGATTGTTTGATGGTGCGGCAATATTTATACAACCTAATGGTAAAACTGTAAGAGAGTTTTTTTACAATACAGCAACAGAGGATTATGTTCCTACTGTTATAACCTTTCTTTCACCACAAGCTGTATCAAATCCAAAAGATACAGGCATTATAAAATCAACAGGTAGAAAAACTGAACAAATGATTATCTTTGCTAATGATGATGGTACGCTTGGAGTATTTTCAGCACAACGCCAAGAAAAACTAGCAGGTTGGGTTGTATGGGAAACTGATGGTAACTTTGAATCTACTGCAGGTACTACATCATTTTTATACACAGTTGTTAAAAGAACAGTAAATGGGGCAACTAAATATTATCTTGAGCAGATAGCTAATTCTATGTTTGCCTTGCCTACAGATTGTTCAGTAAGTAAAATATTAAGTACAACATATCAACCACACGGCACAATACTTGTTAATGGAACATTTTCATCAACAAGACAAATAGTAGCTGATGGTTTTACTAATGCTCCTACTACAGGAGAAAAGTTTAAGATTGGTTCTGCAAGTACAGAATATACAATTCAAAGTGTTAATAGCACAGGAACATCTGGCGAGTATATTATTGTTATAGATCAAGCAGTATCAGTAAGTGATAATACAAGTATTGTATTTACATCTAGCAGAATATTTACAGGTTTAAATGCCGATCCTGATTTACGAGGCAAAATAGTACACGCCACATCTGGATCAAATGAAGATGATGATATAAGATATTATGGCTCATCTACTGTAGATTCTAATGGCGTAGTACAATTTCAATTACCTGCAAGTGCTTGTGATATAGGTTTAACTTATACAGTTGAGATAGAAACATTACCTATTGATTCTGTACAACCTGTTAGAGGATTAGGATCAACATATGGGTTGCCTAGAAAGATAGGCAAAACTATATTAGAATTATCTAAAACCTATAATTTACAAGTAAATGGAAATGATGTATTGCTTAATGATGACGGATTACAAATGGTAGGATATACAGGCAAAAGAGATATACACACTCTTGGTTATAGTCAAACACCTAATGTTTCTATAACACAATCTGTACCTGTTCCAATGAGAATTGTAGCAATAACTTCGGAGGTATATTACTAATGTGTGGTGCAATACTAGGTTTCTTTGGTAATTTATTTAGCAACGAATCAGATTATATCAAAGCTCAAATGGAGATGGAGCAACGAATGGCTATGGAAAAAAAGAAACAATATGAAAACCAAGCCAAAGCTGAAATGTTGGCGGCACAACAAAGAGCCAATGATATAAAAGAACAAGCACAAAAATTACGAAAAAGAAACATAGCGGCGTTTGGGGCAAGTGGTGTAGAAATAAATTCACCTAGCTATGGAGCATTTCTTGAATCTAATAAACAAGCAACAAAGAAAGACCTTCGTAATGTTCGTTTAATGGGAATGGAAAAAGCAAACAATGCAATGCTAGGGGCAAGACAAGCAGTAATGGAAGGTCAAGCAGCACAAATAGCAGGACAAGCAAAACTATCTGCAAGAAAAACTGCATTATGGGCATCAGCAGGAGATGCTGTGGGTGAAGCAATTAGTATTGGATTTAAAGTATATAATAGTTAATTATGGCAGAAGAATATAAAAGACAGACACAATATGCACCACAGATAAGAGTTGTAGATCAATCTGGTGGTAGAGCAATATCAAGAGCATTAGGTCAAGCGGCTGAACTAGAAAGAGATTCAGAAGCTAAACTTGTACAAAGCATAGCAGGTGTAGGTAAAGAAGTTGATAAGGTAAGGGCAAAGTCTGCTATAGATGATTTTTCTGTTGAATTTGAAGAAGTAGAAGTACAAAATGATGATGGTACTATTCAAAATATTAAAAGACCAAAACCTATAAATAGACCACTTTTCTTTACAGACGAAGCCGTTAAGTTATTTGATAACTTTGCTATATCAAAAGCAAAAGCACAGATTGGTATGGAGTTAGATAAAGAAGCAATGAATATTGCTAATAAAATTAAATATGACATAGGTGGTACATCTGATGATTTTAACGGATTAATGACACCTATAGTTGAAGCATATGCCGAACAATTACCAAAATCGTATAAACCAATACTTGATATTACTATGCAAGAAATACAAGCACAGCATTCTAATAGTATTGATGCCTATTACCAAAAATTACAAGTAGATAAAAATAATGCAGAAGCTGAAGATATTCTTAATATGCAAACACAAAAAATTAATTTAGCATTATCATCTAATCAATTTAATAAAGTAGAACTTTTATTAAAGGAACAAGAACAAGATTTAGATATGATGGAAAAGACTTCTCCATATGGAGCAAAGTTTGCACAAAGAAATCTTACAGCTAATAAATCTTTATATCAGTTTTACCAAAAATACGGCAATCTAATTAATCCTATGGATTTAAATGGACAAACAGTAAAAGGACAAAAAGCATATTTGCATAATATGGTTGCTATGCAATCTTTGTTACGAGGACAACCTGTAAAGTTTTACTCTACATCTGATTCTAAAGAACCTGATATGACAATAACTTTAGAACAGTTTAATAATGATTTAGGTGAATTGCGACCAAGCACAATAACAGCATTTAATAAACATATTACAGGAAGAATATCTGCACTTAATGCTTTAATTGATGATGATGAATCAAATTTGTTTGCATCTCAATTATCTGCACTTACACCAAGCCAAGTGCAAGAAAGTACATACAACTCTTCTGCATTAGAAAGTTTATTTAATGGCAAACCATCTAATCAAATTAAAGGATTAAAAGCAGTAGAAAGTATCATAAAAAATGATGACCCTAATTTTACTCTAAATGGTAATTATGATTTTGATCCAACAAATGTAATGCACTTACGAATGTTTGAAAAGGTTGGATTTTTTCCAAGTGTTTATAAAAAAAGAATTGATAAAGAAATATTTCAAAACAGAAATTTACAAGTAATTGAAACAATTATGAATAGAGATGTAGCAATGGGTGTAGAAGATAATACATTTCGTAGATTAGATTTAAGTGATAAAACGCTAGAATTTTTAGACAAAGTTGATGCAGTTGTAGAAATAGGACAACCTCTTGATGCTACTGTATTTGATATACCATCTTTAGATGAAAGATTACAAGCTGTTGCAGATAATGCAGAAATTAAAAAAAAATTATTAACGACAAGAGCAAGAGAAGCAATTAAAGAGGCAATATTTGATGTAGATGGTACTGTTAATAGATATGGTCTTAATATAGCAGAAGGTAGATTTGGAGGTAATATAATTGATACTGATGGCTATTCAAAAGAAATTGAAACTATGATTATGAGATCAGTTTTTCAATCAGCTAAAAGACGACCGGGTGCAAAAAAAAGTGATATAAAAAAAATAGCAAAAGATACATTAATTAGATTAGCAGGTACAGGACAAATAGGTGTTAGTAAATATACGAAACCTTTATTTGGTCGTGATGATGGAGATTCAACAGAATTACAATTAGTTAGAAATCCAATAGAAAATCATAAACTTATTAATCCAAACACAGGGGAAACTACAACAGAACACATTGATGCTTTAATGTATAGAGCATATTTAGATACAGTACCTAAAGGAGCAACACCACGAAAATGGAAAGATATAAAAGATAGATTGTTTATAATACCATTATCTCAATTAGATGGATTTACATCTCCAGAATCGCCATTGTTAGAAAGATATACTTTACATATGATTGACGACACAGGTATTAATGGAGGATTAGCATTAACAGGTATAAATCAAGATGGGCCACTTTTAATTAATCCATATAATGTATTTAGAAAACTAAAAGATAATGCTGTAGCTAGTGATGATGCAAATAATGCCATTATGGGTACTAGTGCAAGAAACAAATATGAATACAGCGATCTTAGTGTTGAACAAAAAATACAAGTTGCTGAAAGAATTAATATGGGTGGTGCATTACGAGAGCAAATAGAAACATATAATAATTTTGTGAGTGTGCTAAATGAATAAAGATATTTATGAAGATGCTGAAGAACTTCCTAATCCTGAACAAAAAACTTATTTAGGTTCACAAACAGCAGAGTCAATAATATTAGATGATGTTGCTCAACCTAAAACTCTTATACATAGACCACAAGATGATCAATCATTTAGAGGTGATTTTGTAGATTTATTTATGTTAAATACTGTTGGACAACTTATGGATAGATATAAGTTTGGTAAAGAAACAGGAGATTTTGATCCTAACTATGAACCAATGATGGATATAGAAGGGTATGAGCCAAACTATAAACAATTTATAGAATCAAAAAATTCAATACATACACAGATAATAAAAGATCAAATTGATAGAAATAATGCTCGTAGAGAAAGAACAGCAGATGCAGGTTTTTTTACACATCTAGGTGCAGGTATTATTGATCCTGTAGTTTTGATACCTATATTCGGCGTTAAGGGCGTTGGTCTTGTTAAAAATTTTATGAGAACAGCAGGACAGATAGGAGCGGCAGAAGTGCCTAACCAATACCTTAGATATAATCTTGATCCTACAATGACTAAAAGTGAAGGTGTAGCTACTGTTGGATATAGTATGTTGTTTGGTGGTGCTTTAGGTAGTGCTGTTGGTGCATTAAAGAAAACTATGCCTGAAGATGCTTATGCAAAGTCTTTTAATGGTAAATCAATGACAGAGCATATAGAAAAATATAATGAAGGATATAATAAAGCTACTGTAAAATTTGATGTAGGCGAAACAACTTTTAATCTTGATCCTACAAATGCAGTTTCTGGTATTGTTTTTAAAAAAATGTCAGGCAAAAAAGGTTTTAATAATCCTAGCAAATCTGTAACAGGAAAAGGAAAACGCCCTGCTAAGATTAATGTAACAAGCAATTTAGATTTAGATAGTAATAATACTATATATACAAAAGAACAAATTAAAGGTTTATTAAATAATACAAGCTATCGTCGTGCTAAATATGAAAGAGAAGTAGCTACATTTAGTAAGGTTGCTGACTATGATGTAAAAGCAAATATACTTAATTTTGATGAAAGAGTAGCTAAAGGACAATGGATAAATAAATTATATTTAGATCAATTTAGAAAATTAAAAGTTAAGTTGCCAGAAGGTATGCTTAAAACAGAAGAAGATTGGTTTCATTTTAATGCTGTAAGAGCAATAGGTGAGAAGGTATATAAACCAAGAACTAAACAATTTAAAACAGATATTGGATATCAAAAAGCACTTACAGAATGGACAATAGATTATGTACAAAAACCTGTTAATGCTAATTACAAAACTGATGTAGGTGTACTACTTGGTACATTAGAAAAAGCAAGTCCATTAAGAAGAGGATTAGAAAATATATATAAAAATAAAAAAATGAATGATGACGATAAAAGTTATTATGCTAGAAAATTATATGAAATAACAGGTAATCACGGAACAATATTAGAAGCAAATAGATTAGGAGTACATAGCCCTAGTTCTATAGCAATGGATTTATCTGTAAAACATTTTGCAAGATATTTACAACATATAGCTAAAATAGAAGATGAGTTTCATAAATTATATGGTTTTGATGAATCTATGTCTAATATGCAAAGACGAGGTAAAGGTTTTGTTATTGCTACAAAAAACGCTACAAAAAAAATAGGTAACTTTTTTGCAAGAAATAAAACAGCAACTCCTCGTAATATGAGTAAAGTAGAATTTTTTGAGTTAGTAGGAGAAGCACGATTAGATAATTCAATTCTTACTAGACTAACAGGACAAGAAAAAAAAGCAGTAACCAATGCTTTAAAAGAAGTAAATCAATTTTTTAAATTTTATAATACAGAAGCAAGTAGATTAGGAATGTTTGCTACACAAGGCACACAAACACAACTATTAAGAAAGTTTGAGTTTGCACGAGATGAAATAAATAATGATTTAGGTGCAACACTTACAGCACAAATAGATGATTTTTTAAAACAAAAAAGAGAAGAATTTTTTACACAAGGTACAAGAAGCGATCCTATGGCATTTATGACAGAACGAGTAGGAATTATGAATAAATTATCTGCAAAGAAAAAAGCACAAGTAAAAAAAAAATTAGAACTAGAACGAGATATTAATTTTGCAGAAAGAGATGTTCCAAATTTGCCAAGTAAAGAATCAACTATTAAAGATTATATGCCATTAGTATTTAATCACGAAAAAGTAAAAAAAAATGAAATTGCATTTAAAGATATGTTGCAAAGAAATCTAGAAGAACTTATTGAACAAGCACCTGCTCCTGGAACAAAATATTTAATAATGAGAAAACGCTTAAGAGAAGAAGGATATCCAGATAAAGGATTTAATATAAGTAAATTTGAAGGTGATGATGTACCTGCAAATGAACGCCAAGAAATTATTAGAGCAGAAGTTGAAAGACGCTATACCTATGTATTAGAAAATCAATCAAAGTTTCAAGATATAGAAGGTATTAATAACATAGATAGAACATATACAGGTGCAGGTAAAATTGGATCTAAAAATTTATTAGCTAGAGAAACAGATATACCTGCATCTGAATTTGCACCGTTTGTAGAAACAGATATAAATTTTGTAATGAGAAGTTATTCGCAAAGAATGGGTGGTGCTATAGAATTTACTAGAAGATATGGTGATACACATATGAAAGATTTTCTTAATCATTTAGAAATAAAAATGATAAGAGCAGGGTTTGATAAAACAGAAATGAATAAAGTAATCAACTCATTTCAAGATGAAAAAGATAAACTATTGGGTACATTCTATAGTGCAGACCCTACTGCCCTTACTGCCCGAGGAGTTGTAGCACTACGAAATATGATTAGTCTTGCTTATATGGGTAAAGTGGCTTTATCTGCATTACCTGAAGCGGGTCGTCCTGTTATGGTTAATGGTTTTCAAAAAACATTTAGAATGGGTTTAAATAATTTATTTGATGCACAAAATGGTTTTGCCAAGTCTAATTTAAAAGACATTAGATATTTTGCTCCATTTCAAGAATTAGCTGTAGCAATGACTAATAGATATGTTTATGAAGGTGGTATTACTTTAGATGCTACAAGGTCTGGTAGAATATTTGATAAATATTTTGGACAGTATGCAGAGAGGGCGCAGGAGTATTTCTTTACATTTAATGGTTTGCAACCTATGACATATTACTACAAAACATTTAATAGTATGATTTCTATACATAGATTTTTAGAAGATAGTATAAAATGGAGTAAAGGTAAATTATCTAAAGCAGAACAAGATCGTCTTTTGTCATATGGCATAGACAAGGAAATGGCAAAAGTTATTGCTCGTATGCCTATTGAAAAAATAAAAACTGACGATCCTAATTTGCCGGGATTACTAGCTAATATGACAGAATGGCATAAGTATGATGGTGGCATTGTAGCAAGAGATGTATTGTCAAAAGCAATAAAAACAGATGTAGATAGAGCCATTGTTACACCTACAGCAGGTGATGCACCTAATATGATGAGTGGTGTTATAAGAATAAATGATGAGGGGATTACACAACTATTTGAAAATAAACTATTTAGAAAATTTATAGAAATAATTTCTGTAGGCACAGTAGACAGAACACAGTTTGGTGTTAAGATCAATTCAGCACCACTACAGCTATTAACACAATTTTATTCTTGGGCATTTGGAGCAAATGGAAAAGTTTTAATATCTGCGACACAAGGCAGAGAAGCAGGAGCAAATATGTGGGCAGGAATGAGTACAATGATTGGATTAGGTATGTTTGCAGATTGGGCAAAAAATCCACAATATTGGGAAAACAAAGAAACAACTGAAAAAATTATTAGAGGTGTAGAATTGTCAGGTACTATGGCATTGCTTGGTGATCTTAACTTTACAATGGAAACAATGAGTGGAGGTATTACAGGACAATCTGTAGGACTTAGACCTTTATTAGGAGTAGAGCCAAGATTTGGTGATGCTGATGAACACGACGCTTTTACTAGTATTATTGGAGCAGGGCCTGCCGCACTTTATGATTTAACAAGAGCATTAGGAGGAAGTGAATTTACTAACGAAGAAAAGCACGATACGATTAAAAGACTCATACCATTGTCAAATACATACATTATAGGTAATATGATTGAGAATATATATGACTCAATAAGAGGGGTACAATGACAATAGCGTCATCACAGAATAATCCAAGACACGAGTTTACAGCTACGGCTAGTCAAACAACCTATACAATTACTTTTGAATTTTTTGGTATAAGTGATCTTAAAGTATATGTAGATGGAACTTTAGCTACATACAATGTAAATCCTACTACAAATGTACAATACAAAGTTACTGCCACTAATTCGTCAAGCGATAGTGCATATGAGTTTGGCACAGGTGCTACAATAACTTTCGGTGCAGGTCATACTGCAGGACAAAAAATAATTATATTAAGAGATATATTAATAGAAAGAACAACAGATTTTCCTGTAAATGGTGCTTTTGATGTAACTGCACTTAATACAGAGTTAGATAAAGCTGTAGCTATATTTGCAGACCAAGACAAAATACACAGCCGTTCTATTAAATTGTTAGATTATGATGATGATGCAACACTAACATTACCTGCAAAAACAAGCAGAGCAAGTAAAACTCTAGCTTTTGATTCAAATGGTAATGTTATTGCGCAATCTGCACAAGGTGTACAAACAGTAAATGTAGCTACAGGTGATGCAGGTACAAGTGCTTCATCAACATATGATGCTACTACAGGAGTTCTTAATTTAACAATACCTAGAGGTTCTGATGGCACACAAGGCCCTGCAGGTGCAGACGGATCAGATGGTATTTTTCTATCTA
>CETQ01006435.1_pt1 | contig 11073 bp, 12 predicted proteins | sample 531261 | NCBI WGS metagenome assembly CETQ01 (sample SAMEA2622376, study PRJEB7988) | marine metagenome | biome: marine biome (ENVO:00000447); feature: surface water layer (ENVO:00002042); material: "saline water (ENVO:00002010), including plankton (ENVO:xxxxxxxx)" | depth 5 m
TAGTGAATATAAATATAAGAAAATTAATGTATTGCCAAACACTTTATTTATTAGTATTTCACAATCTGGAGAAACTGCAGACACTATATCATGTGTAAAAAAAGCAACTAAACTTAAATATCAAAATACACTAGCAATATGCAATGTTGCTGAAAGTACATTGACCAGATTATCTGATCTTGTATTTCTTATGAATGCAGGCCCAGAAATTAGTGTCGCCTCCACAAAAGCGTTCACATCCCAATTATTCACACTACTGTTACTGACAATTATCTTATCAAGAAAATTCGGAAAATTTGAAAGTAGCATGGTAAAAGACATTAAAGCTATAGATGAAACCATTGATAGGCTATATAAAATGGAACCAGATATTAAGAGTATTTCCACAAAATTTAAAAATAAAGATCATACTTTATTTTTAGGAAAGGGTACAACATACCCTATAGCTCTAGAGGCAGCACTTAAACTCAAAGAAATAACATATATACATGCATCAGCTTATCATTCAGGGGAACTAAAACATGGACCTTTGGCGCTAGTAGATAAGAAGATGCCAGTAGTCTGTTTTCTTCCGGACAATCATCTCGCAAAGCTCGTACTATCTAATTTAGCCGAAGTTGAAGCAAGACAAGGACAGACGTTTATCTTTACAAACAAAAAAATTGTAAACACTAAGAAGAAAGTTGAAATTATTAAGATGCCAGATTGCCCAGATCTTATTGTTCCGATTCTATACATCATACCAGCACAGATGCTGAGTTATCATGTTGCTCTTAAGAAAAAAACGGATGTAGATAAACCAAGGAATCTAGCTAAATCTGTCACGGTGGAGTAATTCAAAGAAGACTTATTTTAGGCAGTATACTCTCTGTAATCTTATTGTTTTCTTTTTTTACTACCAATGAATTTTTGTCTTGTTTGAATGAGACTGCTTTATAAACTACATCATTTTTAATATGTAATGCACATCCACCCTCTATAGCGAAACATTCATCAATATTATCGTTCATTATAAATTCTGTTAAAGCAGGTTTTCTATCAGCCTCTTCGTCATAGTGCGGGCAGCAGGCACCTTCTGTAAAACTTAGGCAATCAAGAAGATTTAATTTGTTTGACCATGAGTCTGTTATACCTTTTTCAAACCAACAAATAGCACCCGCGCTTACACCGCTCATTATAGTCCCTGATTCATACGCCTCGTTTAATATTAAATCTAGACCCCAATCACGCCAGACAGCAAGCATACTTTTTGTGTTTCCACCACCCACAAAAATTACATCTTGTTTCTGAATTAGTTTTTCTAGATTTGGTGTTCTCTTAAAGAAATCTAAATGTGTAGGATTACAATTTAATTTTGTAAAAGTTGAATAATAACTGACTTTATAAGATTCATCGTCCCCAGTTGCAGTTGGGATAAAACATATATTTGGTATTTCTTTATTTGATTGATTGAGTATATACTTTTCAATTACACCGATACCTGGATTTCTTCCAAATCCACCGCCACCTATTGCTATTATTTGTTTATCCATAATCTTTAAGTATCAAATTAAATAACTTACAAATATTCTTATTATACAGATATGAATTTATTATTCTGTATCATCTTTTATTTCTACTGAAATTCAAATTTATGTTACTGTTAATTAAATGAAAAGGATTTTCATAGTATTTGGCCACCATAATGTAACTGACTCGTTTAATGCCGCAATAAGAGATAACTTTATTGATGAAGTTGAAAAAAACGGCCATGAAGTTGATTTAGTAAATCTTTTTAATGAGAAAGACCAACTTCCTTTCTACAATTCTAACTTTAATCCTCCACCTAAAATAGTTCTAGAATATAGAAAACGACTTGAGAAATCTGATGTGATGTTTTTAATAGGCTCATGTCACAATTTAAGAATGAACGCGATACTTGAGAATTGGATTGATTGGGTTTTACATCCTAAGTGGTTTTTTACATATAAATCTATGTTTCCAGAGAGTAAGTATTTCAAAAACTATGGATATCCTGTTGGAGGTGCTATGAAAGGTAAACTTGGAATAATATCTATTACCTATGGAGGACCCATGATCTCATATTTTAATTTTTCAATATTTGACAATATTCCTTATAGACGAATTAAAAAATCAGTTTTTAAGCTAGGCGGATTGAAGACAAAATATATAAGATTTTATTCCGTATTGCCAAACATGCGCAAAGATGATTTTGATAATCACATGCTAAGAGTTCGAAAATTAGCACAGTCCGTAATATCTAAATGATTACAACTACTCGAATAACTTATATAATATCAAATTAGAAATCACAAGGAGAACGTAATGCTTAATGTATATTTATCAGGTGAAATACACACTGACTGGAGAGAAGAGATTATTAATTTATGTAAAAAAGAAGGTCTTGATATTCATTTTTCATCGCCAGTGACAAATCATGAGTTATCAGATAATTGCGGTGTTGAAATATTAGGTGCTGAGGACAATAATTATTGGAAAGATAACAAAGGTGCAAAAATTAATTCTATGAGAACAAAAAAATCAATCGAAGATAGTGATGTCGTAATTGTAAAATTTGGTGAAAAATATAAACAGTGGAATGCTGCTTTTGATGCAGGATATGCATCTGCATTAAATAAATCAATTATTGTTATACATAATGATGATCACCAACATCCGCTTAAAGAAGTCGATGCCGCAGCGTGTGCTGTAACAAATAATCAAGGACAAGCTGTAAAAATATTAAAGTATATTGAACAAGGCAATCTATAGTAGCTGTATATGATATGTCAAAGAAAGAAGTAAAGTTATCAGAAAAACAAATAGGCGAAATAATATTTATGGCACTCTCTGATGATATAAGTTTTGACAGTATTACGAACCTTTATGGTATTGATAATGATATGATTAAGAAAATTATGAAACAAAATATATCATTTGGATCGTACAAAAAATGGAGACAGCGAGTTAAAGTTTTTACCCAAAGAAGAGAGCATTATAAATAAATGTCAGATGAAAAAATAATTATAAAGCAGTCATCCCCTATATATGGAACACTTAGTATAATTTTTGGTTTTATAGGTATATTCATATTGTCACCTTTATTCAGTCCATTAGCCTTTATACTTGGATTACTCGCATGCTTACAAAAAGAATACACAGCCGGCATATTAGGTATTGTGTTCAGTATAGTTGGTATCTTAACATCACCAATCCTAATGGCTCTATTGCACATGCCAAACATCATAATTCATCAATATAACGGCATATCCATCTAAAATATGAGAATAATGCCTTATTTTCTTTAATGAATATTTGAGAACGATTCTCATTTATGATAGCTTTAGAGTACTTATTTTAATTAAAAGGAGTGAATTATGAGAAACATTTTATCTTATGTATTCTCACTGTTATTCGTTGTATCTATGCCATCAGTGGCACTAGCTGGAGATCTCCAGGCGAATGATTTTGTGGGTGTTACATTCTGGATAATCTCGATTTCGATGGTTGCAGCTACACTATTTTTCTATGCAGAAAGATCTAGAGTGTCAGCAAAGTGGCAGACATCGTTGTCAGTTATATCATTAGTAACGTTAATTGCAGCCGTTCATTATTTCTATATGAGAGAAGTGTGGGTTGATACTGGAGAATCACCAACAGTATTTAGATATATTGATTGGATTCTAACAGTGCCGCTACAAATGATTGAATTCTATTTAATACTAGCTGCTGTTACAACAGTCAGCGTGGGTATTTTCAACAGATTACTTGTTGGAACATTAGTCATGTTGATTGGTGGTTATCTAGGTGAGGCGGGCGTAATAAACGCAATGCTTGGATTCATCATCGGGATGGCGGGCTGGATATACATCCTGTATGAAATATTTATGGGAGAAGCAGGCCAGAAAAGCGGTTCTTGCGGAAGTGTTGGTGCCCAAATGGCATTCAGTGCATGTCGTATGATCGTTCTAGTAGGTTGGGCAATTTACCCACTTGGATATCTATTTGGATATTTAATGGGTGGCGTAGATGCTGCGAGTTTAAACCTGATATACAACCTTGCAGATTTTGTAAACAAAATCGCATTTGGTGTATTTATTTGGGCAGCTGCAGTAGCAGACTCACAAACAGCTTAAAAAACTTACAAAATATGTACAAGGAGCGCTCGCGCTCCTTGTATAATTTCTAAATGAAAAAAGCGATTGTTATTGGTTCAGGCTTTGGTGGGCTTGCTATAGCTTGCAGGCTAAGAGCTATGGGTAATCAAGTAACTGTGCTTGAAAAGCAAAATAATCTAGGCGGAAGAGCACGTACTCTTACACATGATGGTTTTGAATATGATGCAGGGCCAACAGTCATTACGGCCCCCTATCTACTAAATGAACTTTTTGAATTATTAGGCGAGAATTCTAGAGATTACTTTAATTTATTAAAAGTTGATCCATTTTATAGATTTATATTTAGTGATAGAACACATTTTGATTATGGATCATCTCTGAAAACAATGCTCCAGCAAATCAAAAACAAATACTCAAGAGAAGATGCAACTGGCTATATAAACTTATTGAAACATTCAAAAAGAATATTTAAAACAGCTTATCTAGAATTGTCTGATCACCCATTCGAAACATTAAATAGCATGACACCCTATATTTCAGAGTTATTGAAGATTAAGTTTTATAGATCTGTACATTCCTCTGTTAAATCATTTATAAAAAATGATAACCTTGTAAAAGCCTTGAGTATGCACCCACTTTTAGTAGGTGGTAACCCTTATACTACAACTTCGATATATCTCCTTATTCAATATCTTGAGTGGAAATGGGGAGTTTATTACGCCGAGGGAGGAACTCGATCTATTGTAAATTCATTTGAAAAGCTTTTTAATGAGAAAGATATTGAATATATAACTAATTGTGAAGTAATTGCGATTGATCACAATAAAGACATAGTCAAATCTGTTGTAACAAATCATGGCGACTTCAATGCGGACATTATTGTAAGTAATGCAGACCCCTCTTACTTTTATAAGTCACTGCTGAGAAAAAAACCAAGAAAAATATTCAATAATCCCTCTATTCTTAAACATTCTATGGGTTTATTTGTTTTTTATTTTTCTACAAAAAAAATATATGATGATGTTCAGCACCATACAATTATATTTAATAAAAGACATAAAGATCTTTTAAAGGATATTTTTGATAATAAAGTTTATATAAGTGACCCAAGTTTATATTTACATCGGCCATCTGCTACGGATAGTTCAAATATTCAGAATAATTGTGATTCATTTTATGTTCTTGCCCCTGTAGCTAACAATGAAAGTAATATAGATTGGAACTCGAAAGGTGAAGAATTTTGTCAACATATTATTAATATATTGGAAAATACTGTACTTCCTAATCTAAAATCTAACATAGTCAATAGTTTTTTCGTGACTCCTGATTATTTTCAAAAAGAGCTAAATTCTTTTCATGGGAGCGGCTTTGGAATACAACCTATCTTTAGACAAAGTGCATATTTCAGATATTCAAATAAGTCAAATGAATTTAATAATCTATATTTTGTTGGTGCAGGTAGCCATCCTGGGGCTGGTGTACCTGGAGTATTATCTTCGGCAAAAGTTACAGAAAAGCTTATACTGAAATATAATGCCTAGAACATTTGAAAAAGTACTCAAAGATAATAGCAGAACGTTTCATGCTGCTTCCAAATTATTACCCAGACAAGTTAGAAACGATGTACTCAAAATATATTCATTTTGTAGACTATATGATGATAACGCCGATCTTGATAGGCACGATGATACTAAGGAGCTGGAGGAATATATTCAAAAACTTGGTATAGATTCTAATGTTATTAATGAACTTAAAAGTGGAATTGATTCCGATAGAAATTACTCTGGAATGAAAAATATCAGTGAGTTACTTAAATATTCATACAAGGTTGCAGGATGTGTAGGATTAATGATATGTGATGTGATGGCTATTAAGAATGAAGTTGCAAAATATCATGCAATAGATTTAGGTATTGCTATGCAGCTTACAAATATCTGCAGAGATGTCTTAGTTGACTATAGGGATGGTCGAGTTTATCTTCCTGATGATATGACTAGGGGTATTGATATTTCTGAGATAGATGATGAGGATTTACTGGAAATAATATCAAACTTAATTATATATGCAGATCAGTATTACGAGAGCGCTGTTAATGGTCTTCGTTTTGTTCCAATAAGCTCTCGTTTTTCAATATTATATGCACTTAGACTTTATCAAGCTATAGGTCATAATATTTTGAAAGGAGGCAATAAGTTTTTTGAAAAGAAGATTAATACATCTCGTATAGATAAGTTACTGATATTAATTAAATCGTTTATTGAGTTTATTGTAATGTTTTTTCCTAGACTCAAGAATCATAAGCACAAAAAAAATCTACATCAATCATTACAAGGGTTACCATACGTAGATGAAAAATTTTGACATAGTAATAATAGGCGCAGGATGTTCTGGTCTTAGTCTTGCTTATCGATTGATAGATTCATCTTATAAGGTTTGCGTAATTGAAAATACGTCTAGAGAAAACAGAATAAGAAAAACATGGTCATATTGGAACACATATAGCCATCCATTTAGACATTTAGAAATGAAACCCAACCGCCAACTTCAAATTAAAAACATCGAAAATATAATTCTAGACTGCAAAGATTATAATTATTGCAGCATTGATTCGTATGATTTTGATGAGCATGTTTTTTCAAAAATAGATAGCTCAACGAACGTGGAGATAAATTTTAAGAATTCTATTAGTGATATTACAGAGCTTAAAGATGGTTTTAGTCTAAAAACTATTAATGATGATGAGCACTTGAAAGCACAATATATATTTGATAGCAGACCAAATCGCACTCATGCGCATATGAAGCAGGTCTTTAAAGGAATCTTTGTAGAGTTCGATGAAGAATTAAACAATTTTATTCCAAGCCTAATGGATTTTAGCAATAAATCTGAGTTTCATTTTATGTATAGTTTACCAATCAGTAAGAACCAATATTTATTTGAATCAACATATTATACATCATCAAAAATAGATGAAGTAAAAATGACAGATGAAGTTCATGCATATATTAAAGATAAATATGATATCCAATATTCGGTTATACGTGAAGAATATGGAGAGATTCCATTATCTACAAATGTAAACTTGAATGATAAACACTCTAAAATAATAAATATTGGAATACCAGCAGGATCTACGCGTGCATCAACTGGTTATACATTTCTTAATATTCAAAAACAATCAGATGAATACATAAAGATGTTAAATGGAGAAAAATTTATTGAATATCCAAAAACTCTTAAAAACAAAATCTTAAGAAAAATGGACAATTTACTTCTTATGATTATAAGAGATGAACCGCTTAAAAGTATGAATATTTTGTTTACAATGTTTAAAAAAAATACAAATAATAGAACCATTAGATTTCTATCTGATATCCCAACAATGGTTGATATACTTTGTATAATCTGGAGTATGCCAAAATTGCTTTTTATAAAATATGCTATTAAATCAATCACAACAAGAAAAGTTTAAGAAATACCAATTAATAGTATTGACAAATTTAAGTCTTATCGGATGGGTATTATTGATTATGATGCCTGATATATTTCAATATGGCATTCAGCTAACATTACTCTTGGCTACGGTTACCATAATTGGAATACCGCATGGATACTTTGATTTCTTAATTGCTAAAAAACTGTTCTCTGGATATCGACATTGGCTTGAAAAATTTATACTAACATATTTATCTATGTCGGTTATCTATTTGTTTGTTTGGATTTTATCTCCTATTTTAGGGCTAATTTCTTTCTTATTTATGGCTGTTTATCATTTTGGTCAGGAAGAAACTGAGGATATCAAAGATAGAAGCAAAGTTTTAATATTAACATTAGGTAGTGTGCCTGTATTATCACCCATGTTATTTCAAACAACAGAAGTTTTTTATTTATTTAATATTTTATTGAATCAGAAATTAACTTACCCCGAGTTTCCTCTAATATTAAAACTTTCATATATTTTCTTAATAACTGTAATATTATTTATGAAAGCAAAAAAAATTCTTCCCTTATATACATTACTGATTGTTAATTTTATATATTTACCTCCTCTAATATCATTTATTTTATACTTTTGTTTTCATCACTCATTAAGACATTACTTACAGTCATTCAGCGATAGTAACTTGTTTCCAAAATTAGTCTCGATTAAAAATATTAGTTTCTTTTTTTTAGGACTCACTATCATATTTACAATCGGGACAATTTATTTGTTGTCTACATACTCATCATTCTCTTTAGAGGAGATTGTTATCAAATATACATTCATAAGTCTGGCTTGCTTAACTTTACCGCACCTTTTATTAAATATTGTTTATGAGCATAAACTTTCTAGTAAAATACTAAATTAGACTATTCTAATATTATTATCTTTATTGATTTTATTTCTTAAGGGAAGATACTCAAAGTAGGGAGGCTTAAGAAATGATATTTTCAATTATTACTTTTTTCCTATTATGCTGGCTTATATGTTGTGGATTTAAAAATGGAAAATAACATCTTTTAATGTTAGTTTTTCCATAATATGAGTAAGTCAGAAATCTACAAACCTAAAGCTAGGATTAAAAACAAGGCTTTTATATCTAAAGACGATTACAAAAAACTTTATAAAAAATCTATAGATGATCCTGTGTCTTTTTGGGCTAGAGAAGGGCAGTGTTTAGATTGGTTTGAACCATACACTAAGGTAAGAGATTATTCATTTGATAAAGATAACTTATACATTAAGTGGTATGAGGATGGTTTTCTTAATGCTTCTTATAATTGTCTCGATCGTCACATAAAAAGTAATGGAGATAAAATTGCTATTTTATGGGAAGGCGATGACCCTAAAGATACAAAGTCTATTACTTATAAAGAACTCTTAATTGAAGTATCTAAATTTTCTAATGGTTTAAAAACACTTGGAATTAATAAAGGTGATAGGGTTACAATCTATATGCCCATGATACCTGAAGCATGTGTAGCTATGCTGGCATGTACTAGAATCGGCGCGATACATTCTGTTGTTTTTGGAGGGTTTTCTCCGGACGCATTAGCCGGTAGGTTAAATGATTGTAATTCAAAATATATCATAACAGCTGATGAGGGCATTAGAGGAGGGAAAACAATACCCCTTAAGGTCAATGTTGATAAGTCTTTGAATAATATAACTGATTTTAAAAAATGTATTGTTGTAAAGAGAACAGGAAATGATATTCCTTGGAATAATGATATTGATTGTTGGTATCACGATTTAATTAATGAATCAGGAGATGAATGTGAACCAGAAAAAATGTCAGCAGAAGACCCTATGTTTATTTTATATACTTCAGGCTCGACGGGAAAGCCTAAGGGGGTACTTCACACTACTGGTGGTTACCTAGTATATGCGTCTCTTACACATAAATATGTTTTCGATTATCATGACGATGATGTCTATTGGTGCACTGCTGATGTCGGATGGGTAACAGGGCACTCGTATATTATCTATGGCCCTCTGTGTAATGGTGCTACAACAGTTATGTTTGAGGGAGTTCCAAATTATCCAACACCAAGCAGATTTTGGGAAATTGTAGACAAACATAAAATTACTATCTTATATACAGCACCAACCGCTATTAGAGCACTCATGTCAGAAGGAGATAAGTGTGTTACAAAAACTCACAGGAAATCTTTGAGAATTTTAGGAAGTGTGGGTGAGCCAATAAACCCTGAAGCTTGGAGATGGTACTATGAAGTTGTAGGTAATTCGGAATGTTCTATAGTTGATACTTGGTGGCAAACTGAAACGGGGGGTATCATGATTACACCACTTCCGGGCGCACTAGAAATGAAACCTGGTTCGGCCACGCTACCATTTTTTGGCATACAGCCAGTAATTGTCGATTCAAATAATAATGAATTAAATGATGCTGCAGAAGGTAGCTTATGCATGGATGTTTCTTGGCCTGGTCAGATGAGAACTGTTTATGGTGATCACCAAAGATTTATCAATACTTATTTTAGCCAGTTTCCAGGTAGATACTTTTCTGGGGATGGTTGTAAAAGGGATGATGATGGTTACTATTGGATAACAGGAAGGGTGGATGATGTTATTAATGTATCTGGGCACAGGCTCGGAACAGCAGAAATAGAATCAGCTTTGGTACTTCACAATTATGTATCAGAGGCAGCCGTAGTTGGCTATCCACATGATATAAAAGGACAAGGGCTTTACGCTTATGTCACGCTAAAAAAAGGAATTGAAGTGTCGAGTGTATTAGAAAAAAATCTACTAGAGTGGGTAAAAAAAGAGATTGGTTCATTCGCTAAGCCAGATTTTATTCAATTCACAAAAAGTCTACCAAAAACACGTTCTGGAAAAATCATGAGAAGAATTTTAAGAAAGATATCAATAAATGATTATAATGACTTAGGAGATACATCAACACTCGCAGATCCAAATGTAGTTGATGAGTTAATAAAAAATAGGAAGAATACTTAGATGATTGATATTATCAAAAAAAGAGTTATTGATTGGGATAATCAGCTACGCAAAGAAAAACATTTCAATGAAAAATTCGGAACTAATTTATCTCCAAGCGAGGTAAAAGAGTTGACGGGTTCATTTAGAAGGCTAACAGCAAAGAGTAAAGAAAAAATTGGAAATGGGACATTAGAGCCTTGTGAGGAGTTTTATTTATCTTTGGATTTGATGAGACAAAATCAGTATACAAATATCTGTAAAAATAGAAGTGCAGCATTTTATAAGATTGGAGACGAGCCAGACTCTGATAAATATAATTCTCAACATCAACAAGTATTTAAAGAATGGGATGATGAATTAAATAAATTTAAAGAAGCAAATAATTGGTCAACATTCATAAAATAATTCATGTGTGGAAGATATACTTTAGTAAACAAGGATGCAGTAAAGAAAAAGTTTGATGTCGAAATAGCACAAAATTTTAATGTACATCCTGGTTCAAAAGTTTTG
>CETQ01038328.1_pt1 | contig 11065 bp, 21 predicted proteins | sample 531261 | NCBI WGS metagenome assembly CETQ01 (sample SAMEA2622376, study PRJEB7988) | marine metagenome | biome: marine biome (ENVO:00000447); feature: surface water layer (ENVO:00002042); material: "saline water (ENVO:00002010), including plankton (ENVO:xxxxxxxx)" | depth 5 m
CATTGAAGCAAGGTATAGAAAAGAAATTGATGATGGAGATACCAGATGTTGTTGGTGTTGTTCAGGTACTATAATGGAACTACCAAAAATTAAAAAAGAAAATCTAACACAAGAACTAAAAGAAGTTGTTGGTGATACTGACTTAGAGTTTGAATCTATAGTAGATCCATCTGATGTTGTCAGCATACCATCACACATGGCAGATTTCTATCAAGATAGGTTGACAACTGCTCAACGCTTGGTAGAATCTAGGAAGAGACATGAGGAGTTGAGAAAAAAGGTACGGAAGTCTTGACACTTATGTAAAGTTATGTTATTATAAATACTCATTATACAAAGGACTCGAAAGAATCGTAACCCTGCGTAGATGTAATACAAGATCCCATGTCGGGGATCTTATCATCCGCAGGATTTTTTCTTGCGAGACACTTAAAAACAATCATGTCAATCAAATCAACAATCGCTGCTGTTGCAGCATCTCCATTCCTTCTCGCTGGTGCAGCTTTTGCTGGTCCATACGTGAATGTAGAAAGCAACCTTTCTTACCCTGATGGAGATTATTCATCTGCAACTACAGATGTACATCTTGGATACGAGGGTACAACTGGTGCTGAAGGTGGAATCGCTTACTATGTACAAGGTGGTCCTTCACTAGTTCATACAGAAACTGCTGACGATACAGAGACAGAAATCTCTGCTAAGATCGGTGCTTCTTTCGCTGTGTCTGATTCTACAGGCGTATACGCTGAGCTTTCTGGTGCTACTGCTGGAGAAGATGCTTCTGGCGATACTATCCGTAACTACGGTGCTAAAGCAGGCGTTAAGTTCACATTCTAAGTTGAACTAAATAACTAAACAACTAGGGGAGCATAGCTCCCCTTTTTTATTGTAGAGGAAACTATGAGAAACTTCGCAGTGTATACAAAGGATGATTGTCCTTACTGCTCAAAGATTAAACAGGTATTAGATGGAAAACAAATTCAATACCGAGAATACAAGCTAGGAGTGCATTATACACGTGAAGCATTCCAAAGAGAATTTGGTAGGGGTTGCACTTTTCCGCAAGTACTGGTAAACTCAGAGAAACTCGGTGGATGTACCGATACTGTTAAATACCTCCAAGAAAAAAATCTTATCTGATGGAAGAACTTTACGACCTTGTTGAACATGCTATAGATGCTGCTTTTGAACGAGAAATATACTTGTTTGATTGCCTGACCTATCTAAAGCAGATGAAAGCAACTCGTAAACAGACTAAAGAGTTTATTGATTCTAGTACTGCTGGAGAATTGGCTCTGCTAGTCCACGATCTTGATGAGTATATCAAGGGTGGTAAAGACAATGAACATTGTCAACTCAGAGAAGCATACGGTCATCTAGGTAAACCTAGAGCAAGAAAGTTACGAAAGTATCTTCATCGTATCCTAAGTGATGCTTGGACGTATGAACTATCTCGTAAACCAGGGAGGAAGAAACTCTCTAAATAAAAACAGTAGTAAGGAGACTCTATGGAAATCGCATTAACTGTATTAATGGTAATCGGTGCATTCCTTTTAGGGGTCACGGTATCATGGTTAGCAAAAGGATACGTTGAAGACTATGTTGAAAACGCTGCTTATGCTAGAGCTGTTATACATCCTGAAATGTTGGATGCTAATGGTAATATAATTCATGACGAATTAATTTACCTTCGCAAAGAAAAAGATTTTTACACTGAATTCGATGAGGATGATGATTAATTATGGTAGCTAAAGGACTTGAAAATAGTAACTCTAGGTTACTTCTTAGTGAGATCTTACGAAAGGTCTCTAATGCAAAAACAAAAGCAGAGAAGGTAACTATCCTTCGAGATAACAATTCTTCTGCACTTAGGATGCTATTGATTTGGAACTTTGATGAGAGCGTAATCTCTATGCTTCCTGAAGGTGATGTTCCATACACACCTAACGATGCACCTGTAGGTACAGATCACACACGCTTAGAGCAAGAATCCAAAGGGTTCTATCGCTTTGTTAAAGGTGGTCAGGATAGTTTGAAGTCTTTAAAACGTGAGGCTATGTTTGTTCAACTGTTGGAAGGTCTATCAGCAGAAGAAGCAGAGTTATTATGTTTAGTTAAAGATGGACAAATGAATAAGAAGTATAAGCGTATTACTAAGGCAGTAATACAAGAAGCATTTCCACAAATAGAATGGGGTAATAGGTCTTGAATATTATTCATGAAGACTGTGATCCTACACTTGCAAAAGATACTAAACTACCTTATAATACCTACGTTGTAGAGTATACTAAGGAGGATAGGATTGCATATGATATAACTATGTCATCCAGTGCGGTAGAAGTTTTTGATTCGTACTATGATAAGTACAAAAAAGATTTTAAATTTCTTAAGCAAACCTCTGGAAGAGTTAATCCAAAGTTATGGAATCAATCAAAAGCGAAAGCGAAACCCCCAAAGAAACCAAAGAAATCATGAGTGTATACAAATCCAAGTCTCCAGCAGATAGGAAAGATATCCAGCGTGGAGCAGAAGTGGTGTCATTTTTTACTAAACCATTGTTCCTAATGTTGTTGTGGAATTGGTTAGTACCAGGTCTTTTTGGACTAGCAACGATTGGATATGTTAAAGCATTTGGTTTATATCTAATCTCTCGTATCCTTTTCAATCATGAGGCAATTAAAATAGATTATGACTAACGTTCGTTTGATTTCTGTGACTCCTGACGCAGAGAAAACTATTGGTTATGTTGCTAGGGTATCCAACCCCAACAATCAGGACAACCCAAAGGTTGCTGGACTATTAAAGTATTGTATTAAACATGGACACTGGAGTGTCTTTGAGCAAGCACACATGACTGTAGAGATATCAACTACAAGAGGTCTTGCTGCACAGATATTAAGACACAGATCATTTACATACCAAGAGTTCTCTCAGAGGTATGCTGATAGTAGTATGTTATCAAAGGAGATTCCTTTACCAGCATTACGTCGTCAGGATACAAAGAACAGACAGAATAGTATTGATGATATAGATCCATTGATGCAACAAGACTTTGAAATTAAAATGCAAAGACATTTTGTCGATGGAATGAAATTATATAAAGAGATGCTTGATGCTGGTATTGCAAAGGAGTGTGCTAGGTTTGTACTCCCTCTTGCTACACCGACCAAATTATACATGACAGGTAGTATTCGGTCATGGATTCACTATATAGATTTACGTTCTGCACACGGAACGCAAAAGGAACACATGGATATTGCGGAGGCATGTAGGGATATATTCATAGAACAATTCCCTATCACTGCTGAAGCATTAGAATATGTACACACCCAATAGAACTTACCAACAATGCCTACGTACGATTTTATTAATAAGAAAACAGGTGAGGTTACTGAGGTTGTCATGTCAATGACAAAGCTTGACCAGTTCAAAGAAGAACATCCAGAGTTGGAACGATACTTTGGTAATCAAGCTACCTCTGCAACTTATGGCAAACCTAAATCTGATGATGGATTTAAGGAAGTCATGTCCAAAGTGCAAGAAGCACATCCACTTGCAAACTTGAGTAGGTTTACTTAATGCCAAGAGCTAGAAAGAAATCCAATGGTAATGGTAATGGTAATGCACCATTGCAACCAATGTCTAAGAAGATGATGAAGAGGAAAAAACCAATTGATAAGTCATATATGACTGAGATCAAACCTCTTACTGACAATCAAACAGTTGCGTTTGATGAGTATAAGAAGGGGAAGAATCTTCTGTTGCATGGTGCTGCTGGTACAGGTAAGACATTTATTATGCTTTACCTAGCACTCCAAGAAGTATTAGATGAGGTATCACCTTATGAAAAAATATATATTGTAAGGTCACTTGTGCCTACTAGAGAGATTGGATTTCTTCCTGGTGACCATGAGGATAAGTCATACCTATATCAAATACCTTACAAGAATATGGTGAGGTATATGTTTGGGATGCCAGATGACAATTCATTTGAGATGCTATATGATAACTTACGAACGCAAGAAACAATTGACTTCTGGTCTACATCTTTTATCAGGGGTACTACTCTTGACAATGCTATTGTTATTGTAGATGAATTCAGTAACTTGAATTTTCATGAATTAGATAGTATAATAACAAGAGTAGGTGAAGACTCTAAGATTATGTTCTGTGGTGACATCACTCAGACAGATCTAACAAGAGAAGCAGAGAAGTCTAAGATATCAGACTTCATACAAATTCTTCAGGAGATGAAGGACTTTGCTTGCATTGAGTTTGGCATAGACGACATCGTAAGGTCTGGTCTAGTCAAGCAATACTTAATAACAAAATACAATCTTGGTTTCTAAATGAGTTTCACCTTCGTCAATGATCCTATCGTACCGATAGATGTTGAACCTGTTAACAAGGATGGAGTACGGTTCTACCCTATTCCTGGTGCTGATAAATACTATCCGAGTGTTACCTCAATCACATCGTTTAAGAACGCAGCATTCTTCAGTGCATGGAGAAAGAAAGTAGGTGAGCATGAGGCTAATCAAATCACTGCTAGAGCAACTCAAAGGGGTACTGCCTTTCATAGTATCACTGAGGATTATATTAAAGATAAATTAAATCTTGAAATATACTTGGAAAATAATCCATTATCTGTTAGAATGTTTCAGTCGGCCAAGACCACTCTTGATCGCATTGATAACATTCACTGTTTGGAGACCTTCCTATACTCACATTACCTTGGACTTGCTGGTCGTGTAGACTGTATTGCAGAGTTTGATGGTGAGTTAGCAGTAATTGATTTTAAAACCTCCACTAAAGAAAAGAAGGAAGATTGGGTTGAACATTACTTTGTTCAAGAAACTGCATACGCAGCAATGTTCCTAGAACTCACAGGTATTGAGGTAAAGAAAATTGTCACACTCATTGCGGTTGAAGATGGATCTGTTCAAGTATTTCAGAAGTACAATCTTGATGACTATCTACAACTACTCAAATCCTACATTGAAGACTTTGTTAGGGGGCAAAATGCCTAAAGAAAACGTATTAGAAGATAAGTTTCTAACCCCTACTAAATTCTCTCAAGAAATTGAGAGACTAGTACACGAAAGTAATGGTTTAATAACTTACATTGAAGCAGTAGTAACATACTGTCAAGAGAAAGAGATTGAATTGGAAACAGTACCTAAACTGTTAGCTAAACCTCTCAAGGAAAGGTTGAAGTATGAAGCTCAGAGATTAAATTATATGAAGCAATCATCAAAAGGAGTATTACCTTTATGACATTTTTTAGTTCAAATCAAGTACAAGAAAACTTACAAGATATATTCAACACATATCAAGAGATAGCATCTATGACTAACCAAGTACCTACCATGTCAAAGGAGGATAGGTTAGAGCATATAGAAAGTTGTAAGGTACTCATTGATAAACAGAAGACATTCTATTTCAGACTGTCTCTTGCTGCTAAGGAAGATGCCGAGGCAGCAGACATGAGGACAAGGATTGATGCCTTGTCTCAAGCATTCGGGTACAAGAGTCTCTTGGACTGCATGGATGCTATGGTAGACACGTTAGGAAAAGCAGAAAAATCACAGCTTGACCTCACATAAATAGTATGCTACGATTAACCAGTAGCAATTTAATACACTCAATACGGAGAATACGATTATGTCATTTGCTTCACTAAAGAAGGCTGCCAATAAAGGTAGTACTCTTAGTAAACTGACACAAGAGATAGAAAAACTCAACCAACCTCAGACTACAGGTGCTGATGAGCGTCTATGGAAACCTGAGTTGGATAAATCAGGAAACGGTTATGCCGTTATCCGATTCCTTCCTGCTCCAGATGGAGAGGACATGCCTTGGGCAAAAATCTGGTCACACTCCTTCAAAGGACCTGGTGGTCAGTGGTACATCGAGAACTCTCTTACTACTATTGGTAAGGATGATCCTGTCGGTGAATTGAACAGGGAACTATGGAACAGTGGTCGTGAGACTGACAAGTCAACTGCTAGAACACAGAAGAGAAAACTCTCTTACTATTCTAACATCTATGTTGTAAGTGACCCTGCACATCCAGAGAACGAAGGAAAAGTCTTCTTATACCGCTACGGTAAGAAGATATTTGATAAGCTAGTAGAAGCAATGCAACCTGCATTTGCTGACGAGACTCCACTAGATCCATTTAACCTATGGAAAGGTGCAGACTTCAAGGTAAAGATTCGTAAGGTTGATGGGTACTGGAACTATGATAAGTCAGAGTTCGCTGCACCTGCTACTCTAGGTAAACTAGATGATGAAGAACTAGAAAAGATTTGGAAACAGTCTTACTCACTTGCTGAATTTGAAGCACCTAAGAACTTTAAGTCTTATGAGCAACTACAAGCAAGATTGAATCTAGTATTAGGTAAATCTTCACGTACACCAGCACCTGTTGTTGATGAGAGTGAAGAGGAAGTAGTACCTGCTAATTGGGGTAAAGAAGTTACTGATTTCAAAGCGAAAGCAGTTGCTGCTGCTCCAGCAAGCGGAGAAGAGGATACATTGTCGTACTTTGCTTCATTGGCAGAGGAGGACTGATTATAAACTGGCACAAGGAGGACTTCATATCCTCCTTTTGCTGTTATAATTAGTATATTAAAGGAGACCTATGAAGTTTACACCATTACTTTTGATTCCCTTCTTGTCTGCAACACCAGCACAAGCTGGGTGGAAAGATTTTTTTCAACCAGGATGGTCAGAGTCTGAGATCTGTTACAAAAAAGTATACAGAGAGGAGTATGTACCAGGCACTTACAACAGTCCAGGTTATGTTGAAACATATAAAGACAGGGTAGAGATTCCCTGCAACAGTATTATTTCAGGAGGAGGAAGAGAACCTCATTCTATAGGAAGACCTTCAAGACCACCATCCAGACCATACAGACCTTCACGTGATGGAAATGAATGTGGTGATGGTAAGATTGCTGGTGGTATATTAGGTGGTGGACTTGCTGCTGCTATCTCAAGAGGAGATGGTCGTTGGTGGGCAATCCCATTAGGTGTAGTTGCTGGTAGTCACATTGGATGTGATATTGATGGAGGATAAATGGATATACATGACATACCTGGTATAGGTGGTTTTTATACTAAACAAGAAGTAGATGCCTTAATCAAGGCTGCTGTAGATGAAGCGAGAGCAATTGATGAAGAGTCAATGCGTAAACACAATAGAGATGCTACTATCATTAGTATGATACTTGGGTTTACAGCGTTAGCATTATTTGTTGATGGATTACTTCGTATACTTGGCATCATTCCACCGTTCTTAGATATAGATGTAAATGTAATTGATGACATCATTGATAAAGTTGAAAGTGATATGATACCAGTAGTACAAGATACAGTTAAGAAAATACCAAGGATAAGATGACTCTAGAACAAGATTGGGATTTCTATTTCCAACAACGTCCTAATGGTGGACCTTGGGATGTGGAGAATAATTATGTTCCAGATCTATCTGTGGTAAATTTTATTAGAGAACATAGTGTACCAACTACAGCAAGAATATTAGATTGTGGTTGTGCTGATGGTAGAAACACTAAGTATCTTGCAAGTAGAAATTGTACAGTAATTGGATTAGATTTTTCAAAGACTGTAATAGATAGAGCTGCTAAGTCTATTCCTGAAGCAACTTTTGTGTATGGTGATGCTAGGTCATTACCATTTGCTGAAGGTAGTTTTGATTATATTATTGATGCTGGAGCACTTCATGTTAATCATCCAGATGATGCTCTCTTTATTATAGAAGAGTATCATAGAGTTCTTTTGTCTTCGGGTAAAGTATTCATTAGAGTATTCTCTGCTGGAAACGACTCATTATATGAACCTATCTTTAATGTAACAAAAGATAGTTTACCAGTCTACGGATACACTGTTGAGGAATTTGAAACTCTTATTGAAGATCATTTTCGTGTGTCAAGAAGGACTCACGCTCCCATGTATGGTGCTCATGGTAACGGATGTAATTATTATCATCTGTCAAGGAAAACTTAAATCATTATAAAAAAACCCTCTTTTATGAGGGTTTCGTTATAAAATAGTGTGTAAGATTCAACACAATACAAATGTCAGGAGATTTTTTCTCACATAATGATCAACAACCGCCTGTATGCAAGGCATCTAAAGCTATGGATGAGATTAAAGAATCTCGGTGGTATAATACCAATTATATTATTGAAATAGAAAGCTTGATGGTTAATCAAAGGTACAGGACTGGTAGCCCCATGCAAGAGTAGGGGGGTCATATATTATTCGATCTTTGATTCCCAGGAAACCGCAAAAAAAACTCGGCATATTTTTTGGTCAAAAGGGTTTTTTAGTAACCTCCGTATCCTCCACTAGAAGAACTTGATGAACTAGAGGAACTAGATGATGAAGAACTACTACTGCTACTGCTGGTACTTGTTGTACTGGTGGTAGCAGTTGTTGTAGATGTGGTAGTATTACTTGCAGTAGATGTAAATGCTACTGATGGTGCTGTAACTGTTGTTTCTTCTCCAACCTTTATTATTGAACTACCTGGTCCATTATCATAAGAGGTTACAACTCCTAATTCGACTTGATTACTTACACTAGCACTAATATAACCTCTAGTGTCTATGAATCTTTGTGCTACGCTTAATTCTGTCTTCTTATTATTCTGATCATCTAATTCTGAATGTGGTTCATATGCAACTAAATTGGCAAATTCGTCAGTAATCATATTTGTCAATTGTCCTGTAGGAATTCTTATAAGTCTCTTCATATCGTTTTCATACGATTCGTGTTCATAATTACTTACTGGATATATTGATTCCTCTGATGTCTTAGTTGTTCCGTCTGGTAATACTGCTCTAAATGTGGAATTGACCTCTATACCTCTTTTAATGAAAACTATATCATTGTACAGTATTTCTTTAGTTTCGTAATGATGGACTTGATCGGAATCTGTGTATTTTTCCTCGCAGTAGTTTTGAAGTTCAAATTCGGATTTTGGCCATTGTTCATATACATCTGTAATGTTGTTTACAAGAAGTATTACCCAATCAAGTCCAGAACTGCCAAGTACTGCTAATGCAAGATCTGAAGGTTTAATCCCATCTGGGATAGATGAGGTTTCAAACAGAGTTGTGTATTTTTCAAGATCATCTCTGATTTTGCATCTTCTGAAAATATTCTTAACAAGGCGATATTTGAAACTTTCATCGTCTGTAAGACCTTCTCCAATATAGGTATTTGGTAATTGTGAAAAATATGCCATATTTAGTAACCGTCTACAATATCTTCGGTTGTGAGTAGTTTAGTCTCTGTAAATTGTACGTTTAATACCAATGCTGGTACATTTAGTAGTGAATTACCACCTGCTCTTTTTAATGCATTGTATTGGTTATCTGGAGTATAGTTCACTGTAACGTTTGTACATACTGAAGGATGAATTTTAAAATGTAGGTTACTATCTAAATCACCACCACTTGTTACTAGATTTCCTTGAGAGTCAAAACGACAGAATTGTATATCAAACTTTCTTGGAACTTGGAAATATCTCTGACTTTCAGCAGTTGTCATTAATTGTTTCTTTCCTGTCCAAGGATCATCCTCGCTATTATCCCATCCAAATAGATCTTTCAATGCTTTGATTGTTTCATCAAATGGTTCGTATTTTGCTCCTTTTTTACCAATTTTAGTACCCTTTTTTCGTACTTTTCTTGCTAATTTACCAGATTCAAATGTTGGGTGAGAACCCATTTTAAACCATTGGCAAATTGACCATATATTCTCTGCTTCTGTAGGGTTTCTAGCAAGCATTTTAAAGCTGAAATTATGATTACGGAAACTCATGTTATTGAAGACCTGTTCCGTATAGGGGTTAAATATTCTCCCCTTTGTCATTTGCTCTAAACTGTTAATATCAACACTACCTTGTAATCCTAAAAATCCACTAATACTGTTTGCTGCTTGTACCATTGCACTTGCACCAAATTCAGGATTTGCTGCTTTTGCAGCCATTTGGATTGTTTCTGCTAATGAATCAAAATTTATTTCACCTTCTACATTTGCTGCTGCGTTAGCAAGAGCAATACCACCAACTCCGAGATCTACGGTTCTATAGTTGGATTGATATGTTGTTGATAATGCTGGTGGCATATTGATGTATACCGTATCATTATCATATACTTTATCTGCTTCAACTGCACCTATATTTCCACCATAAAATGCTTCATTATTGTCTCTGAATGACATTTGGAAGCTTTTAAACCTCACCCAGTCAATTGCATAGGTAGCACCATCAGCATCTCTATGGCGATCACCGTGAGATACAGGAGCTCGGTATGGGTATCTAAAAATTGACAACTTAACTACCTAAATATTAACATGACCTGTATTTATTTATGCGTTATAAGCGAGGAAAATACTTTCCCAAGAAACCTAATAAGTATAAAGGTGATTATCGTAATATAGTCTATAGGTCAGGGTGGGAACTTAAGTTCATGAAATTCTGTGATTATAATTCTTCTATTACTGAATGGGGTAGTGAAGAAATTATTATTCCTTATATTTCACCTGTTGATGGTAAACGTCATAGATACTATCCAGATTTCTATGTTAAAACTAACGGTAAGAAGTATATCGTAGAGGTTAAACCATCAAGACAGACTAAAGAACCAAAAACGCAGAAAAAGGTTACTAAAAAGTATATAAATGAAGTTGTCACTTGGAGTGTCAACAATGCAAAGTGGAAAGCAGCAACCGAGTTTTGCAAAGATTATAATATGGAGTTTATGATCATTACAGAAAAGGAGCTTAGAGTATAATGCCTTGGCGTTCAGACATACCACATAAACAGCAAGCTAGATCGGGATATCCAAGTTTGCAGGAGATGATGGCATTTTCCTTAAAGGATAAGGATTATTCTCCAGCTTCGACTAATTTATTCACAATACACATTACAACACCAGCGTTATTAAAAAACTGGCAGGCAAGAGATGATGGAAGTCATACAATATCAGATACTATTGGATATAGAGATTCAACATTTATGCCTGATGCA
>CETQ01045040.1_pt1 | contig 10960 bp, 12 predicted proteins | sample 531261 | NCBI WGS metagenome assembly CETQ01 (sample SAMEA2622376, study PRJEB7988) | marine metagenome | biome: marine biome (ENVO:00000447); feature: surface water layer (ENVO:00002042); material: "saline water (ENVO:00002010), including plankton (ENVO:xxxxxxxx)" | depth 5 m
TAATAATCAGTATATCTGTTACGATTCATCTATCCAACCTATACTTAAAGATCGTATTTTATCTGGCTATAAAAATGATGAATTTAGACTACAGAATGATAGTAATTTTTTAGATTTCAACAATGGCTTCATAAAAAAACATTTTTGGAGAAAGGGCGCGATGTCTATATTTAGAGATAATTATCTTTTTATGAATCTAAAAAATACAAGACCAATTAGAGAACTAAAAAATTATATTGATTTTAACAATATAATTAATAAATATTCTGGAACTGAAGTACATGGAATTTTTGAATTATGTTTACCTATTTTTGCATTTATCAATAAAAAGGGCATTACCTATAAAGGTGATATAGTTCTTAGTAAAATAGAAGGCATGACTCTAGACAATTATCTAAAGAGTGAACTTAATGATTTAAATTTTTATATTGATTTAGGAAGATGTTTTAAAATATTATTTGATAACGGAATTTACAATATAGATATGAATATAAAAAATATAATATATAACAACAATAATAAAAAAATAACATTTATAGATTTCGATAAACTGATTATTAACCAATTAAATAAAAATAATAAAAGATACTCTAATATGGTCTTAGAAAAATTTAAAAGTTCTCTAGTTAAGTTTAATCTTGATAATAAATTTATGTGGGATGAATTTATATCAAATCTTTAGTTTTTTAAATGACTTTCAATTGAAGTAATGTATTTTTTTTGAATTGATTTTTTAGATAGTATCAGCTTTTTTGCATTTTTTTCAAAAACCTCTCTTTTTGACTTAGATCGAAAAAGTTTCTCAAAAATATTTTTCAACATTGCAGGCTTCTGGCACATAATTATGGCATTGTTTTTTAGAAACTCTTCTGTTTCTTCGACAAAATTATACATATATGGACCAACTATAATCGCTTTAGAATACACCGCAGCTTCCATAAATGAATGACCACCAACATCTACAAAGGATCCTCCAAATACTGTGTATTCAGAAAACTTAATTAAGGAATCCATTTCTCCTAAGGTATCTGCTATGTATATTTGAGTTGAGTTTCTAATCTTTTCACCTTTACTCCTTATTGCAATATTAATTCCTGATAATGGGATATCTGATAATATGTCACCTAGTCTCTCAGGATGCCTTGGAGCAATGACTAATAGATATTTATTTGACTTAAGTTTTAACCATTCTTTTATAATTAAGATTTCTTCTCTATGATGAGAAGACGCTAACAATACATATTTTCTATTAATTAAATTCTCAGCTGATAAACTTTCATTAACTAATGCGTGTTTGATATTTCCACTATTGCTGACACACTCTTGATTGATATATTTCAAGTATGAGTCTTTGTCTTTTCTAGATCTACAATATATATGATTTACACGATTAAGTGTTTCTGTATAAATACTTTTAGACAATAATCTACGTATCCCGCTTGGAGGATTGAACCTTGCGTTAATAATTATAATTTTAGTATTATTTTTACTACATAAGTTGTAAAGGTTTGGCCAGATTTCTGTTTCCACAATAATTAATAACTTTGCCGAAATGGCACGAACGAATTTTTTCGTAACTAAATAAAAGTCAAAAGGTAAATAATAATGCACAACATTATTCAGTTTGGCTTTTTCGAAAGCTTGTTTTGAAGATGGAGTATTTGATGTGATTACGATATCCTTATGCCCACTTTCAATTAGATCTTTACATACATTTATTGCTATTTTCATCTCTCCTAATGATGCTGCATGTATCCAAACAGACTTATCAGACACATTCTTATATCCAAATAACTTTCTTGATAAGTAAGATTCTTTGATAGAATTCTTATAAGAATACATTACCAATTTAAGAATTATGAACGGGGAGAGAGCATACAAAAGAAAATTGTACTTGAACATTACCAAACTAAATATGTATTAATCTTCCTTAAGCTTGAAATATCTAAATCATCAGTCAGGTAATTAAGCATTAATTTATTATAAATATAGTCCATCATGATGTTTTTTGTATTAAACTTTTCCTCAAAGTATTCAAATTTAGCATTTAATAATTGTGTATCAGTATATATTCCTTTTTCATTACCTAATTTTGCATTTTCATATTTCTTTTGTACTGTTTGTAAGACATTCAGTGAAATATCAAATTGATTTTTATTTGCATTATAGCTATTGAGTGTATCTATAATTTCTGTTTTTAAGATTCTTTTGGTATTTTTATAATCATATCGTGCTTTTTCGTAATTCAATTTAGCTTGTCTAGTTTTTGATGTTTGATAACCACCGTTATATATTGGGAAATTTAATACGAATGAAATAGTTGAATCCTCTCGTGTAGTGGGACCAAATTGTGAGCCGCCTTGAGTAATATCTGAGTAACCATACTCTGCTAATATGTCCAACGTAGGATAGTGTCTTGACTTTTGGGAAGCTATATCACTTCGACTTATTTTTATATTCTGTTTAGAGAGTTTAATAGAGTTATTTTTAATGTTAGCTAAGTCAATCAAATCGTCTCTAGAGAATTTTTCATGTTCAATATTTACAAGCTTAATATCATTTATATCATTTAATTCTTTACCTGAAAATATATAAACCTGATTTTTAATATTTGCTAATTCATTTTTGCTTTTTTGAATATTTAATATTGACTGATCAAAACTATTTTTATTTTTTTCATATTCTTGGATAGTAATATTTCCACTATCAAGTAATTTGAGTGATGAGTTGTATTGTGCATTATAGTATTGCTTTTTAATTTTATTCAGCTCAACTAAATTTTTATGTTTTATAAGATTGAAATAGTGCCTAACGGATTCTAAAATGAGCATAGATTCAGAGTCATTATTTGTTATCTGATTTTTTCTGAGCGAATCTCTTGATTTTTTTATCTCATCAAAGACATAGAGATGAAATATAGGTTGCTTAATTGTTAGGTTATAGGTATCTCTGTCATAATCAGAGGGATTATATGATCCAGTTGATTTATATCTTTCTATTGTTGTTTCACTTGCTTTTCCTGTGAAATTAATTTCAGGGAACATTGATGATTGTTTCTGAATCAAATCTTCATCAGCAATATTTAAATTCAATCTGTCATGTATTAGATTGATATTATGCTGCATTGCGCGCTCGTGAAGACTTATAAGATCAGTTGCGCCTATATTGAATGAAATAAAAAATAAGAAAAATAAAGTCTTTTTCATTTATATTTCTCTATACTTGGATCAACATCATCAGACCATTGCTCTAGTCCACCAGTTAGATTATAAATAGGTGCTTCTACCCCATTGTTCTCTAACCAAAGAGCTACAGTTTTACTTCTGATTCCATGATGACAAACTATTACGTATTCAGAAATGTTATCAAAATGGTCTACAGAATCAGGTATCTTACCCATTGGAATATGAGTACTGTTTTCAATATGGCATTTATCAAATTCCCACTGTTCCCGAACATCAATAATTTTGAGGTCAGGTTTATCAGCTATCATTATTTCGACTTCCTTTGGTGTTTTCTCTTGCATATATTAGTCCATTAATTGATTAGTCTTCGATGTTACTATATTTTTCTTTTCTGTGTAACCATTTCTTGTCTTTTCAATAATAATTCCCTCCTTATATGGTGAATTATCTTGATTTATAAAGAAGAATGATTTTGAATTTTCTCCTAAATATCTTATGTATGCCTCATGTGAGTTTAGTGAACAGGTGAATACGATTTTGTTATATAAGCATATTTCTCTCAAAACATCTAAGATATTTTTGTTTATAAGTTGAATTTTATCCCTGTTTTTACTATGTGAGTCTAAATTATTCTTTCCAAATTTAAATATATCTTCATCGATTTCATATGCAGTTATAGACTTACATAAATGAGAAATACATTCCGTCAGATAGCCACTACCTAAACCAACCAATAAAACATTATCACCATGATTGAAGTTCATTTCTTGAATTATCTTTGCCTCTGAAAAAGGCGTAAGCATATTTTGATTATTTTCTATAGGTATAGCATAATCAGTGTCTGAAAAGCTCCTGAAGCCTTTGGGTACAAATAATTCTCTATCTACATTCCTAATTACATTTAAGACTATTTCATCGAGAATGTCATGACACCTATAAATCTGATTTAGTTTACTCTCAATACTATTCATCTGATAATTATATAGATGTTTATGGCTGTATTGTAGTATAGTTATAATAGAATATGTCAGATAGCAAAATTAATCTTGAGGAATATAAGACGAATTTCCCAAATTCTAGGAAAGTCTATAAAAGAGTCTTTAATCTAGATATTCCATATCGCGCTATAACAATCTCCGAAAAGTCTGGAAGTGAAAAAGAGTTTCATGTATACGATACTACTGGCCCATATACACAACCAGATTACGAAATTAATTTGAACAAGGGTTTACCAAAGACAAGAAGCGGTTGGATTCAAGAAAGAAATGATAATTTTAACAGCACTAATAAATTCAAAAAAAATAAAACTCAACTTGCATATGCGAAAAGTGGAATTATCACGAAGGAAATGGAATATGTGGCCGCTAGAGAAAATAGTTATCTCGATAACGAAAGTCTAGAGATTACTCCTGAATTTGTAAGAAGCGAGATAGAAGCCGGTAGGGCAATTATTCCATCGAATATAAAACACCCTGAGCTCGAACCTATGATCATAGGTAAAAATTTTCTTACGAAAGTAAATGCTAATATCGGAAATTCGCCCGTGAAGTCAAACATAGAAGAAGAATTAGATAAACTATTATGGTCTGTAAGATGGGGTGCTGATACTGTAATGGACCTTTCCACTGGTAAAAATATTTTTGAAACACGTGAAGCTATAATAAGAAACTCACCTGTGCCAATTGGCACCGTCCCTATTTATGAAGCTTTAGAGAAAGTAAATGGAAAAGCTGAAAATCTTACCTACGATATATTTAGAGATGTCATAATTTCTCAAGCTGAGCAAGGTGTAGACTATTTTACAATTCATGCAGGGCTGAGACTTAGCTTTATACCGACAACTACACGAAGACTAACAGGTATTGTCTCAAGGGGAGGGTCTATAATTGCAAAGTGGTGTCTTGCACATCATAAGGAAAATTTCCTTTATGATAATTTCGATGATTTATGTGAAATAATGAAAAAATATGATGTATCTTTTTCTCTTGGGGATGGTTTACGTCCTGGCTCGATAGCAGATGCTAACGATGAGGCACAATTCTTAGAGCTTAAAACATTAGGTGAGTTGACAGAGAAAGCACAAAATAATGATGTGCAAGTAATGATTGAAGGACCAGGACATGTCCCGCTAAATAAAATAAAAGAAAACGTTGTGCTTGAAGAAAAGTATTGTAACGAAGCTCCTTTTTATACACTAGGACCACTTGTAACTGATATTGCCCCAGGCTATGACCACATCACATCTGCAATAGGTGCAGCAAATATCGGATCATTTGGAACTTCATTATTATGTTACGTTACACCAAAAGAGCACCTTGGCCTTCCAAATAAAGAGGATGTTAAAGACGGATTAGTCGCATATAAAATTGCTGCACACGCCTCTGACATCTCTAAGGGGCATAGCTTTGCTGTTGAGAGAGATAATGAGTTATCAAAAGCAAGATTTGAATTTCGTTGGTTAGACCAATTTAATTTGTCATTAGATCCTTATAAATCAAAAGAATTTCATGATGAAACACTTCCCCAAGAAAGTGCTAAGTCAGCACATTTTTGCTCAATGTGTGGACCGAATTTTTGCTCTATGAAAATTACACAAGACATACGTGATTACGCCTCAGCTTATAATATCAAAGATATAAAAATTGCTGTGAGTGATGGACTAAAGAAAAAATCTAAAGAATTCTCTGAAGCTGGTAATAAGTTATATATTAAGAAATAATTATTTCTGTGATGCTTTAAGAGCTTTGTCTAAATCATCTATAATATCATCTATATTCTCTAGCCCTATTGATAACCTCACTAAATCTTCTGGTACACCTGCAGCTTTCAACTCTGATTTAGACAGTTGTCTATGAGTCGTGCTTGCTGGATGACACGCAAGTGATTTAGCATCACCTATATTAACAAGTCTTGTGATTAAATTAAGATTATCAATGAAAACTCCACCTTTTTTCATTCCGCCTTTGATTCCAAAACTCAAAACACTGGAAGTTTTTCCATTCATAAGTTTTTTTGCTAGCTTATGCTCTTTATGAGACTTCAAACCTGGATAATTTACCCAAGTTACACACTTATGATCTTCTAGAAAGTTAGCAACTTTGAGAGCATTTTCACAATGTCTATCCATTCTAACAGGAAGAGACTCAATGCCTTGTAAGATTAAAAAACTATTAAACGGAGATATTGCAGCCCCCATATTACGAAGCGGTACAACTCTTGCTGCACCAATGAAAGCAGCATCACCCATTGCTTCACTAAAAACTACTCCATGATATGACATGTCCGGGGTATTTAATCTTTTAAATTTAGTTTTATGTTTAGCCCAAGGAAATTTTCCAGAGTCAACTATGATTCCACCTATTGTTGTACCATGACCACCCATATATTTTGTAAGCGAATGTACTACAATATCTGCACCATGCTCAATAGGTCTAAATAAATAGGGTGATGGGACTGTGTTATCAACTATAAGAGGAATATTATGCTTATGTGCTATGCGTGCCATTTCTGGAACATCCACAACATTTGCAGCTGGATTACCTATAGATTCACAAAATATTGCTTTTGTTTTTTTATCGATTAATTTTTCGAGACCTGAAATATCATCATGATCACCAAATTTTACATCTACACCAAATCGAGGTAATTGATGAGCAAAAAGCGTATATGTTCCACCATACAATGTACTAGTGCTTATTATATTATCACCAGCCTCACAAATTGTCATAATTGCATAAGTTGTTGCAGCTGAACCAGAGGCTAATGCTAATGCACCGATACCACCTTCCATTGCAGCGACTCTTTTTTCAAGCACATCAGAGGTTGGGTTCATAATTCTTGTATAGATATTACCAGCTACTTTTAAATCAAATAAATCCGCTCCATGCTGAGTATCATCGAAGGAATATGATGTAGTTTGGTATATTGGAACTGCTACAGATTTTGTTGTTGGCTCAGGCGAATATCCGCCATGTATTGCTATCGTTTCAAATTTCATTTCTTACCCCTTTAAATATCATTATTCATTCTAATAGAATAGATAGATTTTAGCTATCAAAAATATCAAATTGAACAACATCCATATTGTCTTGCTTAAGGGTAAATCCTAGACCTAATAATCTTATGGGCCTAGTTAACTCATTAATATTCATATCAAACAGTTCGATATATTTATTAAGATTCAAACTGTTACACTTCACCTGTCTAGTTATTGTCTCAAAATTATTAAACTTAATTTTTATAAATATATCTTTTATTTGTCCTATAGGAACCTCTAGGTTTTCACATCGTGAAATCAATTTTTTATAGAGTTCTGCTAGATTCATTTTACACAATTCTATACTCTCAATGTCCCTGATGAAAGTATCCTCTACACTTATACTTTTTCTTACTCGATTAGTTTCAAGTTCTCTATTATCTATTCCTCTTATTAAATTATAAAGAATCTTCCCATACGATCCAAATAACTCTGTAAGGTCATCACTTGTATATGAATACATATCTTTACAAATACTCATATTTAAATTTTTACATTTTTCAAAATTAACTTTACCAATTCCTGGGATTTTCTTAAGGCTAACATCTTTTATAAAAGAACTTATTTGATTATCACAGACAGAAAATTGATTATCAGGCTTTTTCCAATCCGAGCAAATTTTTGAAATTAGTTTGTTAGTTGATATACCCGCTGACGCTGTTATTCCGAAATCCTTTTTGATACAAGATCTTATTTGACTCGCCATAATTTCCGGATTACCAGAACAATAATAAGAATCTGTTACATCAATATAAGCTTCATCAATTGATACAGGTTCTATTTTTTTTGAATAACATTTAAATACTTTAAATATTTCACTTGACTCTTTTTTATATTTTTCAATGTCAACAGGTACAATAACTAAGTTTTTGCATAACTGTACTGCTCTCTTTGTAGGCATTGCTGAATGCAACCCGAACTTTCTAGCAATATAATTACATGTTGTCAGAACACCTCTTTCATTGGCTTTTCCTGCAACGGCAACTGGTTTATTTCTCAGAGAAGGTTTGTCTCTAATTTCAATAGATGCAAAAAAACTATCCATGTCTACATGAATTATCTTTCTTGATTGCCAGAGCTTATTATTTTGTTTCACTTAGTGTTTTTGCTTTTATAGTTAAAGCATGAATCTCGCCAGTTTTTATATACCTATCTAATAATGCGTAGATTCGTTTGTGTCTTTCAATTGTCGACATACCATCAAATTCATCACTTACAATATTTACCTCATATTTTGATTCAGAACCATCAACAGATAAACTCTCGTATTCCATTTTATCGGATATAATTTCTACAATTTTATTTTTCATTTCTATTTGTCCCAAAGGTCTGGATTTGCCCAGTTATCACTATTTAGCCAATCAGGGTTATCTTTATACTCTGATATGTCATAGATAAATAGATTCATTTTATCATTATCATCTATTTCATGATATTTGTATCCATAACTTACAAGTAATTTTTTATATTTAGTCGCATTATTTTTGAAATCATCATCATTTGTAACAAACATAACTTTATTATTAAGCCCATTGACTTTATTAAAAAATATTTTATTTAGCTTTGAAGGCTTTGTTATGAAAATAAACAATTGATTTTCTAAAAAAGGGTTAACATTGAGTACATCTAAGCTGTCAAATATAGTGTACTCATCTAAATCATATAAAGAAATAATTTCTTGGCTATTAATTAAATTATAAACATTTATATTTTTTTTGCTTTTTATATATTTCTTAATATTCATTTTTTATAATCTATCAAATTATACTTAACCACTTTTTCTCTGTATATATTTATTATATTTAAGTCTTGGTAATCATTAGATTTTACATGTTCTTTAATTATTATTTTACACTTCATTCTTTGCATTGTTTCTTTAATAATATTTTTGCTAATTTCAATGTCATTAGTAGTTAACTTTCTTAAAAATTGATCTCTTTTACTAGGTAGTGCACTTTGATTGATATTAAACATAAAATCGAAATATACGTAATCATAAGTTCTATTAGTCTGTCTAATAAAATCTAAACAATTTCCAAATTTAATCGAAATATTATTAAAAATATTTTGTATTTCATGACTATCAGTTTTATTAATAGCTTCTTTTAACAACATTGTTATTATTGGGTTTTTTTCAATTAATGTTACCTGATGACCTAGTGATGAAATGATGCTAGCATCTCTGGCAAATCCACCGGTACAATCTAAAATATTCAGATTATTTTTTTTAAATATTTTATTGAATATATGCGTTTTGTTTTGCTTTAAAATATCTCTGTAATCATTCAGATTAAGAATAAAATTCATTTTTCTTTTTTTATATTCCAGTTGATAGCCTTGACTTTTTTTTGTAGCAGTTATGTCTGGACATAATTCCTTAAGTGATAACTCCAAAAAAGTTTCTGCAAATGTATCTTTAGTTTGCACTAACTTGGAACTTTCTTCGTATGTGTCTAAGGAGGTAATATGTTGCTGGCCAAATTAATGATGTGATTAAAGCACTGACCAATAGGCTTTGATAATTTGAATCCATGCTTAGAATGTAGCTTAACCATACTAAAATATGTTGCTTGAATAATAAGAAAAATAGTATAACGACCATTTGTTGTGAAACTGTCATATACCTCAAGGAGTTATAGAGTCTAAGTACTATGAAAATGAATACCACGTAAAGAAGAGAAGTGACTCCAAGAATTTGTGCAAAAGCTATATCAACAAGGAATCCAGAGAGAAAAGCTAAAAATAACTTATTATTCGATGGTATTGCTATTGCCCAATATATATTAATTAAAAGCAGCCACTCAGGTGCATAATATCCAAACGGTATCGTCGTTAGTAATAACAGTAGCCCGATGAATAGAGTTATTAAAATTATAAACAATTATGAACCCTCATTTTTCATCAAGCGTTAAGATAACTTCATTAATATTATCAATATTTTCAATAGGTTCTACGATAACTGTAGCAAATCTTTCTCCTTCATTCTTAATAATTTCTATTATTCTTCCAATTTTCAATGAAGCGAGGAACCTATCTGCCTGACCAGAAGTAGATACTAAATCTCCAGATTTAATATCAGCATCATTAGATATGAAAGAGATTTCTAACATGTTATCTTGTGATCTTCCTTTAACAATAACTTGTTTGCCAGTTCTAGCAATAACTCCAGGAACATTACTATTTGAATCAGTGATTAGAAGTATTTTGCTTGACTGCATATTTACCTCTACTACTTGTCCAACGAGACCATTCACGCCAAAAACAGTTTGACCTAGCTTAATATTATCTGTGGAACCTGAACTTATTTGAATAGATTCTTTATCGGGCAAAACATTTCTTCTGATGACACCTGCAATTTTGATGTTATTAATTTTATTTTTTATTTTAGTTTTAATAGATCTTAATCTTGATATTTCGTTTTCTAAAATATCAATTTTTTGAATATTTGCTTTTAGAGTAACATTTTGTTTTTCTAGAAATTCTATTTTCTTATTTAATTCAGAAATATTCTGTCTTTCCTCCATCATTTGATCAAAAAAATTAGAGGGTGTTTCTACAATATATTGTATAGGATTGATTAATAGGTCATTAATTAAAATGCGAATATAATTTGAATTAGAATATTTGATGTCAAGAGCTATATTCGTAACAGAAAGCACAACAAATATTATAAGAATATAAAAATCCGCAACACTTTTTTTAAAGATAGATGTAGACACAAGTTAATCCATTGAAAGAA
>CETQ01010777.1_pt1 | contig 10863 bp, 6 predicted proteins | sample 531261 | NCBI WGS metagenome assembly CETQ01 (sample SAMEA2622376, study PRJEB7988) | marine metagenome | biome: marine biome (ENVO:00000447); feature: surface water layer (ENVO:00002042); material: "saline water (ENVO:00002010), including plankton (ENVO:xxxxxxxx)" | depth 5 m
GGTGAAGATGTATCTGAGGAGGTTAAACTTGCAGATTTAGGAAGAAGAGTTGTTCTTTCCTTGAGACAAAATTTAGTTGCCAAAATCCATGAACATGACAACGGAATTATTTATAAACAGTTTGTTGATTTAGTTGGAGAAATATATACTGCTGAAGTTCACCATGTTCGTCATAATGTAGTAATTCTTTTAGACGATGATGGTAATGAAATTATAATGCCAAAAGATCGACAAATTCCATCTGATTTTTACAGAAAAGGTGACTCTATTAGAGGAATTATTGAATCTGTTGAATTAAAAGGTACAAAGCCTGCAATAATAATGTCAAGAACTTCTCCTAAATTTTTGGAGAAACTTTTTGAGCAAGATATTCCCGAAGTCTTTGATGGTTTGATTTCGATTAAGAAGGTCGTAAGAGTTCCAGGCGAAAAAGCTAAGGTAGCGGTTGATTCCTACGATGATAGAATTGATCCTGTTGGAGCTTGTGTCGGAATGAAAGGGTCTAGAATACACGGCATTGTTAGAGAACTTGGAAATGAAAACATCGATGTTGTTAACTACACTAACAACACCCAGTTGTATATTAATAGAGCTTTGAGCCCAGCAAAAGTAACCTCTCTGAAAATTGATGAAGAAAATAAAACAGTTCAAGTATATTTGGATGCTGATCAAGTTTCAAAAGCAATAGGTCGTGGTGGCTACAATATTAAATTAGCCGGCCAGTTAACAGGATATGAGATAGATGTATTTCGTGAAGGCTCTGAGGAAGATGTTGAATTAACTGAGTTTTCTGATGAAATTGAAGATTGGATAATTGATGAATTCAAAAAAGTTGGTTTAGATACTGCAAAAAGTATCCTTGAGCAAGATCTTGAAGATTTAGTTAAGAGAACTGACCTTGAAGAGGAAACAATTGTTGATGTGAGAAAAATTTTAAGTGAGGAATTTGACGAAAACAACTAAGTAAATGTCGGAATTGAATAAAATTAGGTTAAATAAAGTCATTAGAGAATTTAATATTTCTCTTGAGAGGGTAGTAGAGTTTTTATCTTCCCAAGGCCATGATGTTGAGGCTAGACCTACAACCAAAATATCTCAAGTTCAGTATGACTTATTACTTAATGAATTTAGTTCTGACAGATCTAGTAAGGTTGAATCTCACGATTTGAGTGAGGAGAAAAAGAAAGAAAAAGAGGAAATAAGAATAAAAGCTGAACAGGATAGAGAACTCAAAATACAAAATCAGGTAATCACATCTAAATCATCAATTCAGCAATTTAAAAAAGTAGGTGAAATCGATTTGAACAAACCTAAATCAAAACCTAAACCGGATTTAAAATTAGAAAATACAGAAAAAAAAGAACGGAATGTAGATTTTGAGGATAAAGAGATTGAAGATAAAAAAATAACAAAGATTGATACCAAATATGAAAAGTTATCAGGCCTTAAACAAACTGGACAAACTATAGACCTAGAAAATTTTAAGAAATCAGATACAGACACTGGTGATCAAAAAATAAAAAGAAAGAGAAGAAGAATTGCTAAAGACGTTGTCAGTAAGGATTCTTCACAAGAAAACAAGAGAAATTTAAAATTTACTAGAAATAAAATTAGCCCATCTGCACCCTCAGATGATGAGGTTCAAAAGCAAATAAAAGAAACACTTGAGAAGCTACAAACCTCATCAAAATCAAAAGCATCAAAATATCGGAAAGAGAAAAGAGATACTCACAAGCAGAGAATTGAGGAAGATATTGAAAAAACAGAAGCTAATAAGAAAGTTATTAAAGTCACTGAATTTATTACAGTTGGTGAAATTGCTACCATGATGGAAGTCTCTGGAAATGACCTAATTTCTGCATGCATGTCACTAGGTATTATGGTTACAATGAATCAGAGACTCGACGCTGAAATATTAACCTTAGTTGCAGACGAGTTTGGATATGCTGTTGAGTTTGTAACTGCTGAAATTGAAGAGTCAATTCAAGATAATGAAGATAATCCTGAAAATCTAAGTCCTAGGTCACCTGTTGTTACAGTTATGGGACATGTTGATCATGGAAAGACATCACTTTTAGATTTTATTAGAAATGAAAATGTAATTGCAGGTGAGTCTGGAGGTATAACGCAGCACATAGGAGCATATAATGTGAAATTAAAAAATGGATCTAGAATAACTTTTTTAGATACACCTGGTCATGAGGCATTTACTGCAATGAGAGCTAGAGGAACCCAACTAACTGATATTGCTGTAATAGTTATAGCCGCTGATGATGATATAATGCCGCAGACAAAAGAAGCTATCAGTCATGCACAAGCTGCTGGAGTTCCAATGGTGATTGCCATTAATAAAATTGATAGAGATGTAGCCAACCCTGATAAAATTAAAGAAAAACTTTCAGGAATGAATATTCTGGTTGAGGATTGGGGTGGTAAGGTCCAATCCCATGATATTTCAGCTCTAAAAGGAACTGGAGTTGAGGAGCTTTTAGAAAAAATAATGTTAGAAGCTGAAATACTTGAATTAAAAGCTAACCCTAATAAACCTGCAAGTGGTTCTGTTATTGAGGCAAGACTCGACAAAGGGAAAGGATATATTACAACATTGTTAGTTCAAAATGGAAGTTTGTCTGTAGGAGATTATTTCTTAGCAGGTCAATATAGTGGTAAAGTACGAGCATTGTATGATGAAAGAGGTAACCAAATTAATTCTGCAGGTCCATCAATACCCGTTTCTGTTTTAGGTTTGGATGGTGCACCTCAAGCTGGAGATAAGTTTAATGTATTTACTGACGAAAAAGAAGCTAAACAAATCGCATCAAAAAGAACTCAACTTGTTAGAGAACAAAGTGTAAGAACTCAAAAACATTTGACTCTTGATGAAATAGGAAGAAGAATAGCATTAGGGGAGTTTCAAGAGTTAAATATAATTTTAAAGGGTGATGTAGATGGGTCAGTTGAAGCACTTTCTGACTCATTTGAAAAGCTTTCTACTGATGAAATACACGTAAATATTGTTCACAAGGCAGTTGGAGCTATAACAGAATCTGACGTTCTTTTGGCGTCTGCATCAGATGCAATAATTATAGGTTTTAATGTTAGACCCTCTGGAAATGCAAGAAGTATAGCTGATAAAGAGGACGTTGATATAAGGAATTATTCAATCATTTATGACGCAATTAATGATCTAAAAGATGCAATGGAAGGCATGTTGTCGCCTGATCTTAAAGAGGAAATCTCTGGAAATGCAGAAATTAGAGAAACTTTTAAAATTTCAAAGATTGGGACAATTGCCGGTTGCATGATGACCGATGGAAAAGTCTACAGAAAATCTAATGTAAGATTAATAAGAGATGGTATTGTTGTTACGTCAACAACATTAGCTTCTCTTAAAAGATTTCAAGACGATGTTAAAGAAGTGTCAAAAGGTTATGATTGCGGTATTCAATTAAAAAATTACAATGATATCAAGATTGGTGATGTTCTCGAATTTTACAATGAACTCCAGGTAAAAAAGAAAATTAAATCTTAGTATTAGGTTTAAGAATAAACGCTGCTTTAAAATCTTTAATTACTGACCTTAGTTTTTTTTGTGCCTCGATTTTCGATTTAAATTTTCCAACTTGAACTTTATAGTTAGGGGTCTCAAAAAAGAAAAAAATTGAATCATTTAGATACTTTTCATTAACAAATTTAAGTATAGAGTCTGCCTGTTTGTATTGACCACTGTATACTTGAATGGAAAAAAAGTTTGACTTAAAGTACTCACTATTAGCCTCTTTTGATAATTTTAAAAGTTTAATAAACTTTTCATCTTCATTAATTTTTGAGCTTAAGTTTTGACTAAAACTTTGCAAAGAAATAAAAAAAAATAACAATATTAAATAAGTATTTTTTTTAGGAAAAATATTATACATTACATAGTACATTACGGTCTAATTTATAATGATTCAAAATAAGATAAAAATCACCTATTTTTTTTTCCTAATATAATAATTCTTTATTATATTTATTGCCTTTAAAAGAACGAGCAATTTTTGATTGTTGGAAACTAGAAAAAACAACCTTTTAAAAACAATAACTAACTTTCTTTTTTCTAAAAATGTTAAGCAATATTTTGCGCTCTTTTCCATCCTCTTTTTTTCAACCTTAATCTCTCATTCTCAGGAGTTTGACATAGCAAAAGGAAAATCTCTTTTTAATGCTAATTGTGCGGCTTGCCATAAATTAAATAAAAATCTTGTTGGTCCTAAGCTTGCAGGAGTGACGGATAAGTATGAAAAAGAGTGGTTATATACTTGGATAAAAAATAGTTCTGCTATGATTAAGTCGGGCGATGAACGTGCTGTTGCTGTTTGGGAAGAATGGAATAAGTTAGCAATGAATGCTTTTCCACAGTTATCAAATGATGATATTGATAATATTCTTGCATATACTGATTACAAGCCTGAACCTGTTGTTGCTCCTGCTGCTGGAGATGCTGCAGTTGCCCAGGTACAAACACAAGGCTTAATTTCTCAAGACATCATACTGGTCGCTATGATAGTTGTTCTAATGGTATTGATTACGATGTTGTATTTAGTTAATAGAACATTACGTGAAATTGCTATTAGAAGTGGATGGGATGATAAGTATGTTGTTATTAAGAAAAAGCCTAAAAAACCAAGTAAGCCAATATGGCTTTTATTCGTTAGAAATCAATTCTTAGTGTTTTGCTCTGTTGTTTTCTTTCTTTTATCTAGTGCTTATTTTGCATATGGTTGGTTAATGCAGGTTGGTATTGATCAAGGATATATGCCGATACAGCCGATCCATTATTCGCATAAAATTCATTCTGGTGATAATCAAATTGATTGTCAGTATTGTCACTCATCGGCTCGTGTGTCAAAACACTCAGGAATTCCATCACTAAATGTATGTATGAATTGTCATGAAAATATTGCTGAATATGACGGTGAGGAAGACTTAGAAAAAGGTTATACTAAGGATTTTTATACAAACGAAATTAAAAAACTATACAAAGCAGTAGGTTGGGATGAAAACAAAAGAATTTACACTGGAGATGTTGAACCAGTCAAATGGGTCAGGATTCATAATTTACCAGATTTTGTCTACTTCAATCACTCACAACACGTAAATGTTGCAGGAGTAGAGTGTCAGACATGTCATGGGCCTGTTGAAGAGATGGAAATTGCTTATCAACATTCTTCATTGACTATGGGTTGGTGTATAAATTGTCATAGGGAAACCAATGTAAATGTCAAAGACAACGATTATTACACCAAAATTCATGAGGAATTATCAAAAAAATATGGTGTAGAAAAATTAACCATAGCACAAATGGGAGGATTAGAATGTGGGAAATGTCATTATTAAAAATTAATGAGTAAGACTATAAAAAAATATTGGAAAAGCGAGATTGAGCTTACGAACAGCCCTCAAGTTGAGACACTGAGAAATAATGAGTTCATTGAAAATTTGCCCGTTGATGGAATTATTGATGACGAAAAATCTTTTAACAGCTCCTCAACAAACCGAAGAGATTTTTTAAAGTATTTAGGATTTAGTACTTCTGCAGCAGTATTAGCGAGTTGTGAGGGCCCTGTTCACAAATCTGTACCATATGTTATTCAACCTGACAGGATAAGGCCTGGTATTGCTAATTATTATGCAACATCCATGTTTAATGGGTATGATTGCGCTAATATTTTAGTAAAAACAAGAGAGGGAAGACCTATAAAAATTGAAAACAATAAACTAGCAAATTACCATGGATCCGCTAATGCAAGAGTTCATGCGTCAATTCTTTCTATGTATGACAGTGCTAGAATTCAAGGCCCTATTGCTAATGGAAAAGATATTTCTTGGGCTGATTTCGATTCAGAAATTATTCAAAAATTAGACTCACTTCGCTTCAATAATAAGCAAGTTGTATTGCTTACCAATACAATAGCAAGCCCTACTACATCAAAAATAATAGATGAATTTTTGCAAAAATATTCCAACATTACTCATGTCGAATATGATTCAATATCTGAAAGTTCAGTTCTTGATGCGCATGAGGTTATGTATGGCCAAAGAGCTATCCCATATTATCATTTTGATAATGCTAAGTTCATTCTTTCAATCGGAGCAGACTTTCTTGGTGACTGGCTTGGTTCTAATTATGATGGAGAGTACGTAAAAGGTAGGGTTCCAGTAAAAAATAATAATTCAAAAGCATACATGTCAAAGCATATTCAAGTCGAGTCAAATATGTCTGTTACTGGAGCAAATGCTGATGTAAGAATTCCAATGAGTGTGAGTATGCAAAAGCTTTTCCTTGCGCATTTGTATAAAAAGGTTTCTAAGCTAAATTTAGAGCTTCCTCAGTTAGACGTTAGGTCATTAGAGAAATTGAACGAAATTTATGATGAACTAGTTTCTTTCGGAAAATCAGCGTTAATAGTTTGTGGTATTGATGATGTTCATGCTCAAATTCTGACAAACTCTATAAATGATTTAATTGCTAGCGAAGCTAAAAGTTCTACAAAAATATCTTTAATAAGAAAGGGTGATGACAAAAAGATCAATGAAATATTAAATAAGATTAGTAGTTCACAAATTCATGGAATAATCATGTGTGGTGTTAACCCATCATATTCATTGCCAGACTCTAAAATATTTTCAAGCTCAATAAATAAATTAGACTTGTCAGTTAATATTTCGATGAAAATGGATGAAACGTCCACAATATGTAATTACATCGCAGCTGCATCTCACTATTTAGAATCTTGGGGTGATTTTCAATTTATCAATGGTGAATATAGCATATGCCAACCAACCATTAAAACCTTATTTGATACTAGGCAGTTAGATGAGTGTTTACTAAAGTGGTCAGGAAATGGTACACCACTGTATGATGTTTTGAGAGAGAATTGGACCAGTAACATATTAAATAACAATTCTTGGAATAAAGCTATTCATGATGGAGTTTACTCTGTTAAGGATGATTTTAAACCTAAGTTGATTGACATTAATTTTACTGAGATAATTTCTAAACTCTTAAAAGATAAGGCAAAAAATTTTGAGTTATGTCTTTATTCAAAAATTGGAATGGGCGATGGTCAACAAGCAAATAATCCTTGGTTACAAGAATTTCCAGATCCAATATCAAGGGTTTCCTGGGATAATTATTTAACAATCTCAAAAAAAGATGCACAATCTATTGGCCTTAAAAATTACAATGAATCTAACGGAGCATTGAATAGTAATTACGCGATAGTTAGTCATGGAGATACAGAGATTAAACTTCCAGTGCTTATACAGCCAGGTCAAGCTAGTGGAACGGTTGGTATTTCTTTTGGATATGGAAGAATATCTGGTGTAAAATCTGAAATGAAGACTGGCTCAAATGCTTTTTTACTATATAAAGATTTTTCTAAAACTCAGGATGTAAAAATTAAACCAGTCCATGAAATTCATGAGTTTGCTTGCGTTCAGCTTCATAACACACTAATGGGACGTGGAGATATTGTCAGAGAAACTACTCTAGAGGTTTTTAATACAAAAAATAAAAATTACTGGAATCCAATTCCTGTTGTTTCAAAAAATCATATTGAGACTGCAGTTAATAAAAAAGAGGTTAATATTTGGGAAGAGTTTGATAGGTCCATAGGTCATCACTTTAACCTATCAATTGATTTAAATGCTTGTACCGGATGTGGAGCTTGCGTCATAGCTTGTCATGCTGAAAATAATGTCCCTGTAGTGGGAAAGAAAGAGGTAAGAAAATCAAGAGATATGCATTGGTTGAGAATAGATAGATATTACTCTTCCGATGTTTCATTTGTTGACGATAAAGAAAATAAAGAAAATATAAATGGTCTTTCTGAATCCCTCACTGTTTTTGGACAAATGGAAGATCCAAATGAAAATCCGCAAGTAGTTTTTCAGCCTGTCATGTGTCAACACTGTAATCAAGCACCTTGTGAAACCGTATGTCCAGTAGCAGCAACGTCTCACGGTCGTCAGGGTCAAAACCATATGGCTTACAATAGATGTGTGGGTACTAGATATTGTGCTAATAATTGCCCATATAAAGTAAGGAGATTTAATTGGTTCTTATATAATAACAACGATGAGTTTGATTTTAATATGAATGATGATCTAGGTAAAATGGTTTTAAATCCCGATGTAGTGGTAAGGTCTAGAGGTGTTATGGAAAAATGTTCTTTCTGTATCCAATCGACGCAAGCAGTTATATTGAAAGCTAAAAATGAAGGCAGAGAAGTTGATAAGAATGAATTTAATGATTCATGTGCATGTTCTGCTGCATGCTCAACTGGAGCAATGAGTTTTGGAGATATTAATAATAAAGAAAGTGAAGTATATAAAAGGAAACAAGATGATAGAGTGTATCATCTTTTAGAATATGTTGGTACGAAACCAAATGTTTTTTATCACGTAAAAGTTAGAAATAATGATAAACTTAAAAATATATAAGTATTAAATAATGGGATCTCACTACGAAGCACCAATTAGAAAGCCATTAGTTACTGGTAATAAAACTTATCATCAGATTTCTATTGATGTTGCAAGACCAATTGAAGGTGTAGCAAATAAACAGTGGTGGATTGTTTTTGGTATTTCACTTGTTTTATTTATGTGGGGAATAGGTTGTATTATTTATACAATTTCTACTGGAATTGGTACATGGGGCTTAAATAAAACAGTAGGTTGGGCTTGGGATATCACAAATTTTGTGTGGTGGGTTGGTATAGGCCACGCCGGTACTTTGATATCAGCCGTTTTATTATTATTTAGACAAAAATGGAGAATGGGTATAAACAGGTCAGCTGAAGCTATGACAATATTTTCAGTTATTCAAGCTGGTTTATTCCCGATAATACACATGGGGCGGCCTTGGCTTGCATATTGGATAGTGCCAATCCCAAATACTTTTGGCTCACTTTGGGTTAACTTCAACTCACCGTTACTTTGGGATGTATTCGCTATCTCAACATATTTAACTGTTTCACTAGTTTTTTGGTGGACTGGGCTGCTTCCAGATTTTGCTATGATTAGAGACAGAGCTGTAAAACCTTTTCAAAAAAAGATTTATAGTTTAGTTAGTTTTGGTTGGAGTGGAAGAGCAAAAGATTGGCAAAGGTTTGAAGAAGTTTCACTAGTTCTCGCAGGATTAGCTACCCCTCTAGTACTGTCTGTTCACACCATCGTATCATTTGATTTTGCAACTTCAGTAATTCCAGGTTGGCATACAACGATTTTCCCACCATACTTTGTTGCTGGAGCTATTTTTTCAGGATTTGCAATGGTTCAAACTCTACTAATTGTAATGAGGAAAGTGTGTAATCTGGAAGACTACATTACAGTTCAACATATTGAACTAATGAATATTGTTATAATGATAACAGGCTCAATTGTAGGTTGTGCCTATATCACCGAATTATTTATTGCTTGGTACTCAGGTGTTGAATATGAACAATATGCATTCTTGAACAGGGCAACTGGCCCGTACTGGTGGGCTTATTGGTCAATGATGACTTGTAATGTGTTTTCACCACAATTTATGTGGGTAAAAAAATTAAGAACGAGTATAGTTTTTTCATTTGTTATTTCAATTGTTGTTAACATAGGTATGTGGTTTGAGAGATTTGTGATTATTGTTACTTCCCTTCACAGGGACTATTTACCATCATCTTGGACTATGTTTTCACCAACCTTTGTTGACATAGGAATTTTCTTGGGAACAATTGGTTTTTTCTTTGTACTGTTTTTATTGTATGCAAGGACTTTCCCTGTAATTGCTCAGGCTGAAGTTAAAACTATACTGAAATCATCAGGTGATAATTATAAAGAATTAAGAGATAATAAGAAATAATGGCAGAAAAATTTATACATGCTGTATATGATGATGATGATAAGCTGTTAGATGCTATCAAAAATCTGAAAAAAAATAAAATTATGATAGAGGAAGTATTTACACCTTTTCCTGTCCATGGTCTTGACCACTTGTTGGACTTAAAACCAACAAGAATAGCTATTGCCGCATTTATCTACGGATGTATAGGTTTCACCTTTGGATTGTTGATGATTTATTATATAATGATTGTTGATTGGCCTCAAAATATAGGTGGAAAGCCAAGTTTTAGCCTGTTAGAAAATTTACCTGCATTTGTCCCAGTCATGTTTGAACTTACTGTATTTTTTACGGGTCACCTAATGGTAATTACCTTTTATTTAAGAAGTAGGCTTTGGCCATTTAAAGAAGCGGAAAACCCCATACCTGAAACAACTGATGATAAATTTTTGATTCAGATTCCTGTTTATGGAAATGAAAGTGCAATCAAGTCAATCATAAAAACTACGGATTTTTATGATTTAACTGTTGTTGATGAATTACCACCAAAAGTAGATAAGGTTGAAGAAGACATTTATCATGAAGACAATATCCAGAGTGAATTAGATATTACCATTGGTTTTGTTTTTCATTCAAGGAAATATTCAGATGGGTCATCTAATTTAAGAATACAATTTACAAGGGGAAGGGGTCATCAATATGCTAAGAACTCAGGTCTTCGTATTTATCGAAAACATTGGATTTCTAAAAAGAGCGAAGTAAGTGATAAACACCCTGAATTTGACAAAGTCAATGCTTCAATAAATCAGTTAAAAGATAAAATCAATGAAGCAAAAAGTTTGTACACAAAAGGGGAAATATTATTTGAAGATGTTTATAAAGAAATTTTTAAAAATTAATGATTAGGTATTTTAAACATATAATCCTGTTTTTATTAGTAATTATGCTGACGTCATGTTTTGATCCGTCGAAGCCTAACTATCAATATTTTCCAAATATGT
>CETQ01117344.1_pt1 | contig 10847 bp, 10 predicted proteins | sample 531261 | NCBI WGS metagenome assembly CETQ01 (sample SAMEA2622376, study PRJEB7988) | marine metagenome | biome: marine biome (ENVO:00000447); feature: surface water layer (ENVO:00002042); material: "saline water (ENVO:00002010), including plankton (ENVO:xxxxxxxx)" | depth 5 m
TGTTGACTATGCACACACGCCTGATGCATTGCAATCTTCTCTTGAAGAAATTAAAAGAAACCATCATGAACCGCTTTGGTGTGTTTTTGGATGTGGAGGAGACAGAGATAAAGAAAAACGACCTTTAATGGGCGCTGTCGCGCAAGATTATTCAGATCACATTGTTGTAACTAATGATAATCCAAGAACAGAGAATCAAATGCAGATAATAAATGATATTCTCTCAGGCATGAATGGCAATGATAATGTTCTGATTGAAACCGACAGAAAAAAAGCTATTCAATCTACTATTGCAGAAATAAAGGACAACAAAAGTGGAGGTGTTGTGTTAATTGCTGGTAAGGGTCATGAAAATTACCAAGAAATAGATGGCCATTTTTTTGAGTTCAATGATAAACAGATAGTTCAGTCATCCATGGATCAATAGAAAATGAATTTATTAGAGCTAGCAAATATTTCAGATGGAGAATTGCACGGAGAATCAATCGATGTTGACAGATTTAGCATTGATACTAGAACTCTTAAGTCCAAAGAGGTCTATATTGCACTCGAAGGCAAAAACTTTGATGGCCACACGTTTATCCCAGAAGCAATAAAAAAAGGAGCTTCTGCAATTATATTGAATAAATCAGTTGATTGCGGAATTCCTTACATTATCGTAAAGGATTCTTATTTTTTTATGAATAAGATTGCCCGCTCATAACCGTAATCTATTCGATGGCAAGGTGATTGGAGTGACAGGCACAAATGGTAAAACAACCACTAAACAAATCATTGCCAACCTATTAAATACCCAGGGTAGTTGTCATCAGACAATTGGAAATAAAAATAATCAAATTGGAGTTCCTTATTCCTTATTAACTTTAGAAAAGGATCACTATTTTTCTGTAATAGAAATGGGGACGAGTGAACCTGGAGAAATAGAGAAACTTAATTCTATAGTGAAGCCGGATATCGCAGCAATAACGAACGTCTCCATGGGCCACTTAGATGGATTAAGAGACGCTGAATCTATAGCTGAAGAAAAAGGTAATATTCTGAATTTTTTTAAAGATGACGGGATAGCTATTCTCCCAAGGGATTCTAATTTTTTTGGATATTGGTCCAAAGAGACAAATGCAAAACAAATAATCAGCTTTGGTATTCATGATGATTCTGATTTTAAAGTTTCTAATATCGAAATTGATATCCTTAACAATTTAACCCACTTTTGCTTGAGGTTTGATGGAAAAGACGAAGAATTTTCTATAAATGGAATAGGTCAACACAATGCTTTGAATGCTGCTCTATCTATTGCAGTTGGCTTGCTATGCGGAGTTGGTATTGACTCGATAACAAACAATTTGATTTATACTGAACTTCCAGAGAGAAGGTTGAACGTTTTCAAATCTTTGAAGAAATCTATTCTTATTGATGATTCATATAATTCCAATCCTGCTTCATTAAAAAATGCTATTGATTCGATGAATGGATTAAAAAGAAAAAAAATATGTATTTTTGGGGCAATGAAAGAATTGGGTAAAAATTCAAAAAAGCTACATCAAGAAATGTATGAATATGCCAATGATAGAGTAGATGAAATCTTATGTATTGGTGAAGAGTGGTCTGAGTGTAACTCAAGTGAGGATTTAGCGATTTTTAAAAATCATGATGACCTTTATGATTATTTAGTCTCTATAATAGAAGAGGAAACTATTTTGTTAGTTAAAGGTTCCAGATCAACTAGAATGGATAAAATTGCTGACAAATTAAAAAAATAATGCTTCTACCTTTATTTGAATACTTATCTGAATTTTTTGGACCCTTCCGGGTAGTAGAGTTTTTATCGACTCGAGCAATATTGGCCACTCTGACTTCACTTATGTTTTCTCTGATCTTAGGTCCTAAATTTATAAATAAAATGCGCGACTTCCAAGTTGGACAGGTTATACGTTCCGAGGGACCTCAATCTCATTTATCTAAGCAGGGCACTCCTACGATGGGAGGAACTTTGATCTTGAGCTCAATATTCTTAAGCGTTATTTTATGGGGCGATCTAGAAAATAGATATCTATGGGTAGCCTTTCTAACAGCTATGTCCTTTGGAGTGCTTGGGTGGATTGACGATCGATTAAAAATTAAGCACAAAAGCAGCGATGGCTTATCTCCTGTAAACAAGATTTTGTGGCAATCGGTTATTGCCATCTTGGCCTGTTCTTATTTGTATCTTAGTCAAGAAAGTATTTCAGAAACAAGCCTGATTGTTCCTTTTTTCAAGGACGTTTCAATCCCTCTTGGTCTGGGCTTCATACTTCTTTCATATCTTGTTGTGATAGGGACGAGTAACGCCGTAAATTTGACAGATGGCTTAGATGGACTGGCTATATTGCCTTGCGTAATGGTAGCGGCAGGCCTAGGGATAATAGGTTATTTAGCTGGTAACGCTATTTATTCAGATTTTTTAAATATTCCTTACTTGCCTGGAACAGGCGAGATGATTGTATTTTGTGGAGCTCTAGTAGGTTCTGGCATAGGTTTTTTATGGTTCAATACCTATCCTGCTCAAGTTTTTATGGGTGATGTTGGGTCATTGTCACTTGGAGCAGCTCTAGGAATTGTCACTGTCATTATTCGACATGAGTATGTTTTATTGGTGATGGGTGGTTTGTTTGTAATAGAAGCTTTATCTGTAATAGTTCAAGTGGCCTCATTTAAATTAACCGGAAAAAGAGTTTTTAACATGGCTCCTTTGCATCATCATTATGAATTAAAAGGTTGGCCAGAACCAAGAGTGATAGTTAGATTTTGGATCATCACCTTCATGCTTGTATTGCTGGGCTTGGCTCTATTAAGACTTAGGTAAATCCCGTGCAGAAAAAAATACCTTTAGTTATCGGTTTAGGAATAACAGGCAGATCATTAGTAAACTATCTCGCTAGCCTTCATGAAGAGATTATCATTATAGAAGATTCAATAGATAATTCAGTGCTTAATGATATAGAGCACCCAAATTTAAAGCTTGATATTAACCCTGCTATAAATGAGGATTTATTAGCCAAGGTATCAACTATCTATACCAGTCCTGGAATTCCAAATGACCATGAAATTTTTTCTTATGCCTCTAGGGGTAATATTCATATTTCATCAGATATCCAAGAATTTATTCAGTTAAATAATAGTAAAAAAATTCTTGTAACTGGTACGAATGGCAAAACATCAACATGTCTTATGATAAAGAGGCTCTTTGACACTTTCCTACCAGACCTAAAAACCTTGGTGTTAGGAAATATCGGAGAACCCGTGCTTGATAGCATTAATAAAGATATAGACGTATCTATAATTGAAGTTTCCAGCTTTCAGCTAGAGCTTCTAAAAGAGATAGAATTTGATTTAGGTCTATTACTAAATATTGAAGAAGATCATATCGATAGACACTTAAATTTTGAAAATTATAAAAAAATTAAATATTCAGTACTCGAAAATTCAACTTTTAATATTTCTTTTGATTCCAAGAATCACTTTCAGAAAGATTTCAGAAACTTTAAGGATATAAATCTTCCTGAGGATTTAATTGATTCGGATATATTTAAAAAGTGGCCCAGCCATGATAAAGAAAACCTAAAAGCCTCTATAGCAGTTTTAGACTGTTATTTTGAGAACTTTACAAATTTATCATTTAGAGACTTTAATTCGACTAATAAATTAGAGGGTGCTTTTGAAAATTTTATAAAACCATCGCATAGATTTGAATTCATAGGAAATATAAAAGGAGTGAATTTCATAAACGATTCTAAAGCAACAAATATAGATGCTATGCTAAAGGCGATAAAGGCAGCTAATGAGATTAAAAAAACCAAAGATATTTATCTAATTTGTGGAGGTGATCTTAAAAAGCAAAATATTGCATCAGTAAAACTCACTGAAGATCAAAAAATCAAAAAAGCAATAATATTTGGAAAGGATAAAGAGCTAATCTTTAAATCTATCAATAAGTTCACAACATGCAACCTTGTAAGTGATATGAAAGAGGCCGTCACCCATGCTTTTAAAATATCCAGAGCAGGTGATTACATTATGCTTTCTCCGGCATGTTCAAGTTTAGACATGTATAAAGATTACAAAGAGCGAGGTAACGAGTTTAAAAAAATCGTTAGCGCTTTAGCAGATGACTAGAATTAATTTTTTTAATCAATTTGATTACTCAAAAATCGATTTTATCTTATTAAGTTTATTCTCTGTTCTGAGCTTCTCAGGTCTTCTCATTCTGGCTTCAGCTTCAGTTCATTTTTCTGACTCTATTTACGGCAATCCTTCCGCAATATTTAATCGTCAGCTTTTTTACTTTTTTCTTGGTTTATTTGGATTGCTTATATTTTTTATATTGCCTCTTAATTTTTGGATTGCTTATGATCGCTTATTTATAACTTTAGGCTTTATATTGCTTTTATTAGTTTTTGTGCCTGGTATTGGGTTTGAAGTAAATGGAGCAAACAGATGGATCAGAGTTGCTGGATTTGGTCTTCAGCCTTCCGAAATAATGAAGTTTTTAAGTATTCTTTATGTGTCTTGCTATTCGGTAAGAAGAATAAAAGAAATTCAGTCACATTGGATAGGGTTTTTCAGGCCAGCAATAATAATTGTTAGTATTATATCCATAATACTCATACAACCTGATCTAGGCTCTTCGGCAGTAATATTTGCTTCGGTACTGGGAGTTTTATTTGTAGCCGGAGTTAAGATAAAGCAATTTTTTATAGTAGCTTTTTTAGGTTTTGTCGCAGTTACCTTGATGATTGTATTTGTTCCCTGGAGATGGGAGAGGATAATTTCTTTCATAGATCCGTGGAGTGATCCTTGGGGAAGCGGATATCAACTTACTCTTTCTTTGATGTCTATAGGAAGAGGCGATTGGTTTGGAGTGGGGCTTGGCCAAGGTCTTATGAAAATGGGATATCTTCCTGACGCTCATACCGATTTTATATTTTCGGTAATAGTTGAAGAAATGGGGATTTTAGGGGGCTTCACTATTGTTTCCCTTCTGTTTGGACTCTCTTTTAGAATATTCTTTATCGGAAGAGAATCTTTACTTAGGAAAAATTTCTTTGGTTTTTATTTTTCCTATGGTGTTGCTCTTCTATTAGGATTACACACTTTTATAAATGTGGGAGTAGCATGTGGCCTTCTACCAACAAAAGGTTTAACTTTACCTTTAATAAGTGCAGGGGGCACTAATCTTATAATTGTGTGTCTAATGATAGGATTAATTTTAAGAATAGATTACGAGAATAAAAATTCTATGCCCATACCAATAATTAAACGAAGAGCAGAATTTTAATGAAAATTCTCTTTATTGCAGGTGGAACAGGAGGGCACGTATATCCTGCTTTAAGTATTTCAAGGGAATTCAAAGGAAAAGAAAACCACATTTCTTGGATAGGAAAAGAAAATAGTCTTGAAGAGAAGCTTTGCGCAGAAGAGGGCTACGAATTTTATTCTATACAAGGAAGAGGCTTTCTTGGAAAAGGTCTACTTGGCAAGACAGTCTCGCTTTACTTTTTTGCGCTTGCTTTAGTCAAGAGTTCTATTTTACTGATCAAGATTAGACCAGATTTCATAATTTCAACGGGAGGCTATATTTCTCTTGCTCCAAGCTTAATAGGTTCTTTATTCTATCCATTATTTATTCATGAACAGAACAGTATCGCTGGACTTACTAATAAAATATTACACAGATTTTCAAAAATCAGTTTTGAGGCTTTTCCAGATACTTTTAATCGGCCTAATAGAAAAACTCTATTTGTGGGAAATCCTGTAAGACAGGAAATCTTTAATTTCTCGATACAGGATAAAGAAGAGGATTCTAACTTCAACATACTTGTATTGGGAGGTAGCCAAGGATCTATGCAGATAAATGATATTCTTATGAATATTTTATTGAACTGTTCTGTTCCTTCTAATTGGAATTTTCTGCATCAAGCTGGAAAACTGGATAGTAAACTTCTCAAAGCAGCTTATGAAGTTTCTGGTGTGCATTTTGAAATTAAAGAATTTATTGAAAATATGCCTGAGGTTTATAAGTCTTCTGACTTGATAATCTCTAGATCAGGAGCTATGACGGTAAGTGAAATATGTGCTGTAGGAAAGCCATCAATCCTTCTTCCATTGCCATGGGCCTCAGATAATCATCAATATATGAATGCCAAATATCTCGAAGATAAAGGAGCGGCAGAGATAGTAGGTTCAGATGTTTCTAATTCAGAAGCTCTTTTCAAGCTATTAATTGATCTTGAAAACGACCATAATAGGCGAGAATCAATGGGGCAAAAGGCCTCCTTGGTTTTTCCTCCTAATACCTCTGAGAGTATTTGTAAGACAATTAATGAATCACTCAAAATACAAACTAAATAACATCCATTTTGTAGGCATTGGAGGTAGCGGTATGAGCGGTATCGCTGAAGTTTTGAATAACCTTGGTTATAAGGTTTCCGGTTCGGACAATGTTTCTTCTTCTAATACACAAAGACTTGAAAAGTTGGGTATCAATATTTTCTACGAACATAAGTTATCTAATCTAGAAGAAGTTGAGATGGTGGTGAAGTCCAGTGCTATATCTGATGATAATCCAGAAATTGAAGAGGCAAAGAATAGATTTATCCCTGTCCTAGCAAGAGCTGAGATGCTTTCTAGTCTTATGAATAATAAGAGGGGCATAGCAATTGCAGGAACACACGGCAAAACAACCACCACTAGCCTAGTTGCGTCAATCATGACTAATGCTGATCTTGATCCCACTTTTATTAATGGTGGAATTATCAATAGTTTTAATTCCAACGCCCAATTAGGTGAGGGCGAATATCTAATTGCTGAAGCTGATGAAAGTGATCAATCCTTCTTATTGCTTCAACCTTCAGTTTCAATAATTACAAATATTGAACCTGATCATTTAATTAATTACGAAAATAGTTTTGAAAACTTAAAAAATGCATTTTTAAAATTTATTAAAAATCTCCCTTTCAATGGTATTTCTATTGTTTGTGGAGACGATGAAGTGATTCAAGAATTAAAAAAGCATTTCCAAAGAAATCACATCAGTTATGGTTTTGAATCTTTCAATGATTATGTAATATCTAATTATAGATCCGAAGGTATGAAATCATATTTTAGACTTACTTCTATCAACGAATCTTTAGATTTAAGTCTAAATATGCTGGGTAAACATAATGTTCTTAATGCTGCAGCAGCCGCTATCCTATGCATACAAGAAGGCATTTCAATAAATATCATAAAAGAATCTTTGAATAACTTCATGGGAATAGATAGACGCATGCAAGTTTTAGGTTCAAAGAAAATTAGAAATAATAATTGTATTTATATCGATGATTATGGACATCATCCTACAGAAATTAAAAAGACCATTGAAGCCATAAGAGATTCCTATACTTCACATAAATTAATTATGATTTTTCAGCCTCATAGATTCACAAGGACTAGTGATTTATACGATGAATTTGTAGAAGTATTGCAGGGAGTTGATCAGTTATTGCTTTTAGATATCTATTCTGCGGGAGAAGATAAAATTGAAGGTATCGATAGTGAAAATATTAAGAATTCACTTCTGAAAGAAGGTTTTCAAAAAGTCACTTTATTCTCTGATAAAAATAATATTTTAAAAGATTTAGATGAAACAATAGACTCTAATACTGTTTTTGTATTTCAGGGGGCTGGTGATATTTCTACTATTAGCAAAACGGTAGCTAAGGAATTTTTTAGTGGATCACATTAAAGAGTTAGAAGGTAAAAAGATATTACTCTTATCCGGAGGATGGTCTGCGGAAAGAGAAGTATCTATTAGATCGGGAGCTGCAGTTTCTGAGTCCTTAGATAGATTATCTCTTGAATATACACATTTAGACCTAACTTCAGAAGAAGAAGCTAAGAATATATCTAATGAATTCGACCTCGCCTTCATAGCTCTACACGGAAGGGGTGGAGAAGATGGCTTCATTCAAGAGATTCTTGAATCGAAAAATATTCAATATACAGGTAGTAACTCACAATCTTGCAAAACCTCACTCAATAAAATCGAGGCTAAAAAGATATGGAGGGAATTATTACTGCCAACTCCAGACTTCGTAGAAATAATTAATGTAGGTAATCCTGACATGAAATTAACTCCACACTTATCTGGCGAAGAAGACATTACTGCATTGGATAAGACTTTTGTTGTTAAACCAGCTAATGAAGGATCAAGTTTTGGTATATCTATAGTGAGACCTGGTAAAGGCAGTCTTGAAGCTTCTATGAAGCAAGCATCTAAATTTGATTCATCTATATTAGTAGAAGCATTTGTTGAAGGGAGGGAACTAACAGTTTCTATTTTGGGGGATGAAGTTTTTCACCCGATTCATATCAAACCTTCAGGTGATTTTTATGATTTTGATTCGAAATATGCTGACCAAGGTACTGAATATATAAAAGCGGATGTCGATGGTTATAAACTTGAAGAAATCAAAGATTTTGCATGGCATGCATTTTCTTCTCTTGGCTGTAGCCATTGGGGGAGGGTTGATTTCATTGAAGACAGAGAGGGTAATTTTCAGATAATAGAAGTCAATACCGTGCCTGGACTTACAGAGACCAGTCTTTTTCCTAAAGCAGCATCATACGCAGGCCTTTCGTTTGATGATGTGGTTATTAAAGTTCTGCATTTATCTTGCAAATAAGATTGCATACCAATAAAATGCGCACCACCTTGCTCTACATGGCTTTCATGAGAGCTTTTAACCAAGAGGAAAACAATGAGAAACTACGAAATTGTATTTTTAGTCCATCCTGATCAGTCCGATCAGACTTCATCTATAATCTCTAAACTAGAAAAATCTGTCAATGACTCTGGAGGCAATGTGCACAGAGCAGAAAATATTGGAAATAGAAAACTAGCTTATCCCATACAAGACCAATTCAAAGCAAGTTATGGTTTGCTTAACATTGAGTGTAATCAAGAGACCATTGATGAAATAAAAAGTTCTTTCAAGTTTAATGATTCAATAATCAGAAACTTAATATTGAGCGTAAATAAAGTTCATAAAGACACTTCAGCACTGCTAACTCAGACAAAAGAAGATAATGAAAAGGATTCATATCAAGAGGCTAGAGAGGCAGCCAATAAGGCTGTTGATCAAGAAGCTCAAGCAGCCTCTAAACCTGTCTCCTCAGCAGATGTAACTAAGTCTGATAAACCTAAAGATACTAAGGAAGAAGTTAAAGAGGAGGCGGAATAATGGCAAAAAAACAGAAAAAGAATTTCAAAAGAAAAAGTGATTTCGATAATAGGCCAAAATATTGTAAATTCACTTCTTTGGGTATCGAAGAAATAGACTTTAAAGACATTAAACTTCTAAAAGAATACATAACCGAAACAGGTAAGATCATCCCAGCTAGGATGACTGGTACTTCTGCGAAATACCAGAGACAGCTAAACAAGGCAGTTAAAAGGGCCAGACATCTTGCTTTATTGCCTTATACTGATTCACACTACAATTAAGCCATGGAAGTAATATTATTAGAAAAAGTAGCCCAATTGGGTGACCCAGGAGACCTGGTTAATGTTAAGGCTGGTTACGGAAGAAATTTTCTTATTCCTACTGGAAAAGCTGTAAGAGCTGACGATGAAAACAAAGCAGAATATGAGAAGAGAAAAGAAGCACTTCTCTCTGCTGAAGCCGATAGAAAGGATGCTGCCTTGCAACAAGCAGAAAAAATGCAATCTTTATCTTTAACAATATCTGCTCAAGTTTCTGAAGAAGGAACCTTGTATGGTTCTATAGGTACAAGAGAGATTGCAGATGCCTTATCTGAACAGGGTTACGAAATTGAGAAAAGTTCTGTTAGATTGCCAGAAGGTGTTTTAAAAGAGGTGGGAGAATATTCCGTTGATATTGAACTTCATCCTGAAGTGATAGTATCTATTGCATTGCAAATTTCAGCTTCTGAAGAAACTTAAAAAGTCACTTGTTTTAAAGTCACTCCAGTGGGAGAATTAATGCCTTTCCTCAAAAAAAGGTTATGGCGTTAGAAAACATATCAAATCGAGAATTACCTTATTCAACAGAAGCTGAGAAAGCTGTTCTTGGCGGTATTATGCTCAAAAATGAGACATGGGATGTTGTTTCTGATCTTGTCAAGGAAGATGACTTTCACAAAGAAGAACATAAACTGATTTATCGAACAATCCATGACCTTCAAGATGCAGGAAAGCCCGTTGATGTCATTACTGTACAAGAGGCTATAGAGGGAAATGGAGATCTACCAAAATTGATTAACTCTGGCGGTAAAGATTACCTTGCTCTTTTGGCTAGAGAAACTCCCAGCGTTGCAAATATTCAAAGTTATGCAGATATCATAAAACAAAGATCAAATCTAAGACGTCTCATAATTGCAGCAGATAATATTTCCAAAGTTGCTAAAGAATCTGATGCTTCAGGAAGTGATAGGATCATTGATGAAGCTGAGGAGAAGATATTGAGCCTCAGAGACGACTTAAATAGGTCTGCCGGCCCAAAAGAAGTAAAAGAACTTCTCGGACAAGTCTATACGGAAATTCAAGAATCATCTGAAAGTGGGAGCTCTTTAGTTGGAGTCAGTACAGGTTTTACAGAAATTGACGAAGTAACTCTAGGCTTCCAAAAGTCTGATTTAATCATTATTGCTGGTAGACCTTCGATGGGAAAAACTGCCTTTGCATTTAATATTGCTGAAAACGTAGCCCGCCAAACTGATCAAACTGTATTGTTATTTAGTATGGAGATGTCCTCTGAACAAGTTGTAAGAAGGTTTATATCAAGTATATCTAGTATTGATCTTCAAAG
>CETQ01115722.1_pt1 | contig 10834 bp, 6 predicted proteins | sample 531261 | NCBI WGS metagenome assembly CETQ01 (sample SAMEA2622376, study PRJEB7988) | marine metagenome | biome: marine biome (ENVO:00000447); feature: surface water layer (ENVO:00002042); material: "saline water (ENVO:00002010), including plankton (ENVO:xxxxxxxx)" | depth 5 m
TCTGGTACAGATGGAAGAATACAACTTAATTGTTCCGTTACAACGCATGGGGTAGGAATACAAAGCCCTTCGCACTCCGCGGGTGCTACGTATGATTGGATATTGCCCAGAAATGTAGGATCTGCTGGCCAGGTATTAACTTCAGGAGGGGGCACTACAGATCAATTAACATGGTCAGATAATGGAAATATAGGTGGAACCGGTACTCAAAATAAATTATCTAAATGGAGTAATGCAACAACTCTTGCTGATTCTAATATAGAAGATACAGGAAGTTTAGTTACTATATCAAGTGCTACGAAAGTAACTGGCGATTTAGAACTTGATGCAGATTTATTAGATGTTAATGGGGCTACAGGTACAGCTGGTCAATTATTGTCTTCACTTGGAACAGGTAATGGGGTTGATTGGATAGATGCTCCAGCAACAGGTGTATTGAGCGTTGCAACGGCAGACGCAAATGTTATTACAATAGGAGGAACAGCATCAAATCCAACTATAGATGCTAATACAGCAGCCGTTAACGCAGGTTCAAATAATTTAGCTACTGGTGATCAAATACAAACTGCAATCAATTCGGCACTTGCGGGAGCTGTTACATTTAAAGGAACTTTTAATGCAAGTACAGGTGCAATAACAAGCGGAGGTAATCTTACGTCTGGAGGTTCTCGAGTTGCAGTTGCGATAGGGGATATGTATGTTGTAAGTGTAGGAGGTAATTTTTACGGCAATGCATCTACACCATTAAATGTAGGAGATGAAGTAATTGCTGTATCTGCTGCGGCAGCCGGTACGTCTGTTGAAGCAGATTGGAATGCAGTACCTTCAGCGGGTGGCGGTGTAACTGACGTTTCTTCTGCAAATACTGCTATTGCAGTATCACCGACCACGGGAAGTGTGGTAATAACTTCAACTGCATATGGGGGAGGAAGCACAATAGGACATGTACCAGCAGGTGGAAGCGCAGGAAAATATTTAGACGGAGCATCAGGAGCTTGGACAACTTTACCGGCGGGGTATACATCATGGACGCTTAGCGGTGATGGTGGTTCAAATCAAACCATTAGTGATGGTGATACAGTAGATATTGCTGGGGGTACTGGAATAACAACAACTGCTTCTGCAACAGATACTCTAACTGTTGATTTAGACGATACAGCTGTTACCCCGGGAAGTTATACAGTAGCTAGTATTACTGTAGACCAGCAAGGTAGAATTACAGCTGCCTCTTCAGGCGCCGCGGGTGGGTTACCTACTAAAACTGTAAATCAAACTACAATAGCAAATGCAACAACGGGAACTATAACTTTAACAGTATCTCCAACAAGTGAAAATTACACCGACATGTACGTATCAGGTGTATATCAAAACAAGTCAACTTATACTTTATCAGGCTCTACAATAACATTAGATGGTGGTGCTTATTTCCCCAATGGTGCTGTTGTAGAAGTAGTATCAACAACATAATATGGCAATAACAAAAGTACGAGCTTCTGGTATAAACCTTAGCGGCAATACAACTTATTTAAATATGCCAAAAGGTACTACCGCTCAAAGACCTTCTTCTCCGGTAGCTGGAATGATTCGCGAAAACACCACTCTAAATAAAATAGAAGTATATAATGGTACTGAATGGCGTGCATTCAAAGAAAGTGTATCAACTATTGAATATCTTGTATTAGCTGGCGGAGGCGGTGGCGGCGGCTGGGGCGGCGGCGGCGGTGCTGGCGGATTATTAACAGGCTCTTTTGTTCCTACTAAAGGAGTAACTTATACTATAAGTGTTGGAACAGGAGGAGCCGCTGGAACAAGTGGGTATACTGGCGGTGGAAACGGTAATGATTCTTCTATTTCAGGAAGTGGATTAACCACTATTACTGCTATAGGCGGTGGAGGTGGTGGTTATTATAATGGTTATACTGGTAGTGCCGGTGGCTCCGGAGGCGGAGGAGGTATGAGAAATGCATATTCTAATAATGTTGCAGGTGGTGCAGGGACAGCTGGTCAAGGAAATGATGGCGGTATAGGAGGATTTATTTCAGGTAGTTATTATATTGGAGGCGGCGGAGGTGGAGGCGCCGGCGCTGTAGGAGGCGCTCGCAATCAGCCATCTTCTTATAATGGAGGAAATGGAGGGGATGGATTACAATCAAGCATAACCGGAACAACAAAATATTATGCCGGGGGTGGCGGTGGCCACACAGACGGTAGAGGAGCTGGAAGCTCTTTCCAGGCACCTGGAGGTCAAGGCGGGGGTGGAGCTGGTGGAAATTATGTTTCAGGTAGCTCAGGATTACCCGCAGGAAATGGAACAGATGGTCTTGGCGGCGGCGGCGGTGGTTCTTACGGAGGCTCTGGTCAAGCTGTTGGTGCTGGCGGCAACGGTACAGTTATAATTAAATCTAGCTCATCTTTAACAACTACAGGTTCTCCTACATTAAACCCCGATGGGGCAGTTTCAGGATTTTATATATATGAATTTGGCACCAGTGGTGGAACAATTACATTTTAAACAATGGCAATAACAAAAGTAATAAACGACGCAGTTGACTTAACCCAAGCTGGCTATAGCGGACTTAGATTACCAGTAGGTACTACAGCCGATATAATAGAAACTTTTACAACAGATTATTTAATTGTTGCAGGAGGAGGGGGTGGAGGAACAGGCATCACCGCATCGACTATTGGTACCGGAGGTGGAGGCGGTGCTGGTGGTTTGCGCACCTCTTTTAATAATTCAACAACTACTACAAACAATTTAAGCTTTCCATCTGGTAAAACAGCAGTAGCCACATACATGCTAAACGGAGACGCTACCGATGTTTCTGGAAGCTATAATGGCACAGAAGTTAACCCAACATATAATGCGGGGCTTTATGGAGGGGCGGCTATATTTAATGGAAGTAATGCTTATATTGATTTACCTTTAAGTACATCATCTTTATTTGGGGGGAAAAATACATTGGCTGTTTCTTTTTGGTTTAAAACAACCACAACAGCAAGGCAAAGAATGTTTACTGATTATGCTCAAACAAGTAGAAATTGTGATATTGTTATAGATTCTGGTAATATTGAAGTTACAACTGATTATAATCAAAGTACTGATCTTGTGTACACATCTTCCTCAACATATAATGATAATAGTTGGCATAATTTAATTGTATCACTTGATCAATCCTCGGGGCAAAGAACTATTTATATAGATGGCTCTTTGGTAAACACTGGAACTTTATCAACAAATAGTTGGAGCGGATCTGGACAAAAAGTTACACTAGGAGCATTTTATAGTTCTTCAAGTGGATACTCACAATATTTTGATGGTTCAATAGACCAGCTAAGGGTATATAATTCTGCTTTAGATTCTACTAATGCATCTAATATTTATAATAATGAAGCTCAAGCGGATTCTGGAGGAGGTTCAGCGGCTGAATCAAGTTTAACATTAACTGCAGGTACAAGTTATACAGTTACTATAGGTGATGGCGGTGTAGGAGCTTTTGCTGGAGGGGCAAATTCAACTAATGGTGGTGATTCAGTATTTAGTACTATTACTTCAACAGGGGGTGGTGCAGGAGGTAATTATAGAAATCCCACAAGTTCTACGTATTACGCTCAAGTTGGGGGCTCTGGAGGAGGTGCTGCTTATACAGGCGGGTTGCAGCTTGGTGCTGCGGGCACAATAGGACAAGGATTCCAAGGAGGAAATGATTTAGGAAATAGTGGGGGACCTGCCTATGGCCATGGAGGGGGTGGCGGTGCAGCCGCACGAGGAGTTAATGGTGGAGGCACGGGTTCTGGAGCCGGAGGCGATGGTTTAACATTATCTATTACTGGAACCTCTACCACTTACGGTGGTGGTGGTGGGGGAGGGGGTATTAACCCTTATCCCGCAGGTGCTGGAGGATCTGGCGGCGGAGGCGCTGGTGGATATGGAAATGGTAACCCTGGTTATCCGGGCGCTTCTAATACTGGAGGCGGGGGCGGTGGTGCTGGTAAAACAAGTGCATCAGGAACATTACCCGGAGACGGAGCTGAAGGCGGATCAGGTGTTGTCGTATTACGTTATCCTACAGCTAGCGTATCAAGTTTTACAACAACTGGTACCCTTAATACACCATCTACAACAGACACTTTAGCAAATAACAATTATCCTGTAACAAATGTTGCATATTATAAATTAGATGGGAACGCTACAGATTCTAGCGGAAATGGATATAATGGTACTGCATCAAATGTGACGTGGCAAAATGGTAGATTTAATGAGTGCGCGTATTTTAATGGAAGTAGTAGTAGAATTAATACAGGCTATAAAATACCAAGTGGATTAACAGGTTTTTCTGTATCAGCTTGGGTAAAAGCCGTATCAGTTAAAACTCAATATATTGTAGGAGATTTAGGAACAGGCGGAGCTTCGGCGGATGGTATGTTTCAAATAAATATAAGCAGTTCAAATAAATTACGAGCAGCAGTTGGAGGAACAGGAAGTCAAGAAATTGCAACTCTGAGCAATTATATAAACACTTGGACACATATTGTTGTTACTACTGATTCTTCAGGTAATATAATTGGATATGTAAACGGAAGTCAAGTAGGAACTGCAAGCGCTAATTCTTTAGCTGCAAATACAGAAGATTTCATAATTGGTATGTTTGGTGATATAAACAATTCATCAACTTTTAATGGCTCAATAGACCAAGTACGCATATTTTCATCAGCAATTACAAGTTCTCAAGTTACTGATCTTTACAATGAACATTACCAAACTAAGTTTACAGATGGTTCTGACACTGCTATTGTGTTTACGGAAGGAACTGGATCTATAACCTTTAGCGGTGTTGATCCGATACCCCCACAAGGAGCTATCAGAACAAATACTTCATTTTCTGAAAATGGGTCCGCGAGTGCTATAGAGCATTATAACGGAACAGAGTGGAAACAATTTGATGCTACTAAATATTAAATAAATTAAATGGGAAATACAGTAATTAACACACCAGAGTTATTAAATCTTGATTCAACAACAGGAGCAACAGTTTTAGCTAAAGGAACAGTCAGTGAAAGACCCCCAGTTCAAACTTTTAGTGTAGAATACTTAGCTGTTGCCGGCGGTGGTGGTGGTGGTTATCAAGATGCTGGTGGAGGTGGTGCCGGCGGTTTTCTTACTAATACTTTAAGTAGTATAAACAATGGACAGTCTTTTACTTTAACAATTGGAGAAGGCGGCGCTGGAGGAACCAAAAATCCCGCTGTTGTTAATAGTGGAGATAATACTGTTATAGCATATGATTCAACAACTATCACTGCTATAGGTGGTGGTGGAGGATCCTCAGATAATAATGTTGTTGTTGCCGCAAGCGGTGGATCTGGTGGTGGTGGAGCTGGTGGTAGCGGAACTAACACAGGAGGTGCTGGAACAACGGGCCAAGGTAATGCAGGAGGTAATGGCGCATCAAATAATCGAGGCGGTGGTGGTGGAGGAGCTGGTGCTGCTGGACAAAATGCTACCAGCTCAGGAGCTAACGGAGGTATAGGTTTAACAACTACAATAATTTCAACAACAAATGCAGCTACTGCATCTGTAGGAGAAGTTTCTGGAAGTAATTTATATTTTGCCGGTGGTGGTGGCGGAGATAATAGAACTGTATTTGGTAGTGGTGGTTTAGGTGGCGGTACTAATGCTGCAGCTAACCCCATTGATGCTGCTGCTAATACCGGTGGTGGTGGCGGATCAGCTTATAATGGTAGTCCAGTCAGAGGTGGTGCTGGTGGTAGTGGTGTAATAATATTAAAATATGACAGCTCTGTAACATTAACAAAAGGATCAGGGTTAACAGAAGCATCTGGCTCTCCTTTTACGGAGGGATCATATAAAGTTTCAGTATTTACTCAAGGGACTGGTAATGTAACACTATCAACAACGCCTGATACTTTAGACGCAATTAATGGTACATTACGGTTTAATACTGATACTAATAAAACAGAATATTTTGATGGTTCCAATTGGTATGAAATAGTCGACGAATATGCTAGCGGTTTTGTAGGGCCAGCAACTAATTACTTTGAAACAAAATTATATAAAGGTAATGATGGTACACAAAGTATAGGCGGATATATAAATGGGGCGGGGAGTTTTAATGGTAGTAGTAGTAAAATAGATTTAGGAAATAATTCATCAAATAATACCGCTACTCTTAGTGTTTCTTTATGGTTTAAAACAGCAGGGCATAGCGCCACTGCTGCTTTAATAAACAATGGAGGATCAAATAGTGGCGAAACAGGATATTATTTAGGATTAAATTCTAATGGAACTATAAAATTTGAAGCAGGAACGGGTACGGTTAATGGTGCCGTAAATTATGCAGATAGCAACTGGCATCAAATAGTTTTAACTTTAAATAGTGGTGCATACAATATATATGTAGATGGGAATACAACACCTGTAATTACTGGAAGTGGTGCATTTACAACAACCGCCACTAGGCCAACTTGGATAGGGCAGTTTTCATATACATCATCAAATATAGAATTTTTTGAGGGCTCAATAGATCAAGTAAGACTTTATAATACTGCGTTAAGTGCTTCAGATGTAGCGGCTCTCAATTTAGAAACAGCAGCAACCGCAACCACTGCTGCGTTTCCATCTGGGCAAACAGCTGTAGCAACTTATACAATGGACACCAGTGCTAATGGTATTTTAAATACACAAGATTTAAGTACGGTTGATTACCCCACGGGAACAGGCTGTATGGCACTATATGAAATGAATGGAAATTCAAATGATACTAGCGGGACATATAATGGTACACCAGCTAATATTACTTACCAAGGAGGTGCATTTGACCAAGCAGCAGTGTTTAATGGCAGTAGTAGTAAAATTACATTTACTAACTCTGCTTTTAATATAACTACTTATAGCTTGTCTTTTTGGATTTATTCATCTAGCTACAACCAATCAACTACATCTATTATTAATATGGGTTTAGATAATACGGGAAGTGCATGGAGTGGACTTGCTTTCGGTGTAAATGCTAACAAAGTATTTTATTACGGTGGAGATGTAACAGGTGTAGGGGGCTCAGGATTTTTTACACAAACAGGAACTACAAATTTAACAGATGGAGCTTGGACACATATTGCAATAGTTGTAAACGGCACAGCAATAACAGGATATATTGATGGAACACAAGATTCTGGATTATCAAGAACTTTAGGCGCTAATATGACATATAGAGCTGGTTCTATAAATACTATAGGTGTTAGGCAAGGAGCATTTGGTTCTTATGGTTGGTACAATGGAAGTGTAGACCAATTTAGAGTATTCAATACAGCGCTGAGTGCTTCAGATATTACGACTTTAGCTAGGGGCATTGCTACATCATATAGTGGCGCAGCTACAAATGTAAACTTTAATGGGCATTTAGATTTTGAACCTGACTTTATTTGGGTAAAAAACAGAACAGGAAGTTTTAATCACATTTTAGTTGATTCTATAAGAGGTGCAAATAATTTATTGTTTTCAGATACTACTGCTGCAGCATTAACAAGTAACACAACTTTATTGTCATCAATAGATGAATTAGGTTTTACTGTTGGGTATGATGGAACAGACGTTACTAATGGTGCAAGTAATGACTATGTATCATGGAACTGGAAAGCCGGGGGTACGGCAGTTACTAATAATGATGGCACTATAGCTAGTCAAGTTAGTGCTAATAAGGACTCTGGATTTAGTATTGTAAAATATACAGGGAACGGAGGTTCTACTGCTAAAACTATAGGACACGGATTGTCATCCGCACCTGAAATTATTATTAACAAAGATTTGGATAGCAATTCTTATGATTGGGCGGTTTATACTTCTGCTACAGGTAATACAAAAAAATTAGCGTTAAATCAATCTAATGCACAAGACACAAGTGGTGTATGGAATGATACTAGCCCTACAAATTCAGTATTTAGTGTTAGATATGACCAAGCTAACGCCACGGGTAATGATTTTATTGCCTACTGTTGGCATTCATGTGCAGGATATAGTAAGATAGGGACTTATGAAGGTAATAGTTCTACAAAAAAAATTGAATTAGATTTTGCACCAAGTTGGGTAATGATTAAATTATATGATGTGGCAGGCGGTGATTGGTTTATATATGATAATAAAAGAAACCCTACAAATCCTGCTGATTTACAACTTGAAGCTAATACAAACGCGGTAGAAACTGATCATGGCACTGCGTACGAATTAGATTTTTTATCTGATGGATTTGAATTAAAAGGAGCAGGCGGCGCAGTAAATTTTAGCGGAAGAAATTATTTATATATGGCAATAGCTTAAAATTAAAAAAACATGAAATTACCACAAAACGGCATAGCGCGCGAAATAAGACATTATATTGGAAGTTTATTTGTATTTTTATTAATTATAGGAATAGTAGTATGGCTTGTTAAATTTCCAGTATTAGAAACAAATAAAGAAGTTGTAATGATGCTAATTGGAACTATTTCGGCTTCAATTGGTGTTGTTATTAGCACTATAACCGGCGCTAAACCCGATGATGTAAATGCATTGAAAGGAGACATAGAAAAAAAGCAATTACAAATAGATCACTTAACCAAAGCAAAAGACGATTTAGAATCTATGGTTATTAATCTTCAAAAAGAAATGCTCAGAAATCAAGATGATGTAATGGATAAGATTATATTAAAAGCAGCATTAGATTATGATGATAGAGATGGAGCGCGCAGACAGCTAGCATTACAAAAAAAGTGTGTATGCGGTGAAGACAACTGCTCTTGTAAAGGTGAGTAATTATAAGTAATAATAAACTATAAACCTAACTAATTTTAAACCAATACCCAATGACACTATTTTACCGGACTCAATCGTGGTCTAGTCAACCACAAGTAACCGATCAAACCAAAAAACTTTGGAAGCGCTATGCTAAGAAAAAAAACTGGCGTATAACTCAACTTCTAAATGGTTATTACCAGGCTGAATGGATTGATTTTAACGATAACTGGAACGGAATAACTAGGCGAGAAACACTTGAAGGAGCAGAAAAAGCAATTGATTCTTCAATTGAACATTACAATAAAAAACTAAAGCTTGCTGAAGGACCAGTTGTTATAAAAACCTTTTAAATAAAATACTTAAATTAAATTAAATTAAATCATGTCAGACGCAATTGTCAAAAACCTCAGCTTTGGTAACGAAGCTAAGGATAAACTATTTGAAGGTATAAACAAACTCACGAAAGCCGTTAGCTCTACACTTGGGGCTAGCGGTAAACGTGTAATATTAGAAGATGGCGCAGGAAAACCTGTTATTACAAAAGACGGAGTAACTGTTGCGGATTCAATTATACTATTAGACCCTATTGAAAACATGGGTGCTACGCTTTTAAAGGAAGCTGCTAGGAAAACTGTTAGAGAAGCTGGCGACGGAACGACAACGGCTACAGTGCTAGCGCACTCAATTTTAAATCAAGCATATCCTAAATTAAAAGAATTAGGAGGTAGAAAACTAAAAGAAGGTATTGATAGTGCAGTACAAAAAGTTGTAAAGTATTTAGAAAAAAGCTCTACAAAAGTTACTGGTGATATGATTGACCAAGTGGCTAGTATATCTACTAATAATGATACAAAGCTAGGCACAACTATCGCAGATGCTTTCAGGTCAGTAGATGAAACTGGGGTAGTTATGATGGAAACAACGGAATTATCCGAAACAACATCTGAATTAATTGATGGCTTACAATACGAAAAAGGATTAACAAATTCACATTTTATTACAGAGCAAGATTCTAAAGTTGCTACATTAACTAATCCATATGTATTATTAATTGAATCTCCTGTAGAAAATATACGTAAAATACAATCTGTATTAGAATATATTATAAAGAAAAGCAAACCTTTGCTTATTATAGCTGATTTAGATCCTAAAGTAATAGCTACATTAGCAATGAATAAGATCAAAGGTAATGTAAAAGTTAATGTAATTAATGCACCTACGTATGGGATAGCTAAAAAAGACATGCTAAACGATTTGTCTTTATTAACTGGCGCTACTATTATAAATGAAGATTTAGGCGATGATATGGATTTAATTCAACCTGAGCATTTAGGCAAATGCTTAAAGTCTGTAACTAATGATACTGAAACAATTATAAAAGTTGAAAGCATTACAGAAGAGGTTGAAAAAGTAATTAAAAAAATTAAAAAAGATTTAGCGGGTAAAAATCCTGCTGCTGAAACCATAAGATTGGAAAAAAGATTAGCTAGACTATCAGCTAAAATTGCTACAGTTAAAGTGGGAGCGGATTCTGATATTGAATTAAAAGAAAAAGCGGATAGAGTAGAAGATGCTATTTGCGCTACCAAGGCTGCTATTAAAGAAGGCATTGTGCCAGGTGGCGGAGTTGCATTATTAAATGCTGCTAAGTATGTTAAAGCAAAAGATGATGCAGAACAAATATTATTAGACGCAATAGAACAACCGTTTAATACTATATTAGAAAACGCTAATTTAAATATAATATGGAACGATAAACCGGGCTGGGGATTAAATGTTATTACTGGAAAATCTTGTAATATGATAAAATCCGGCATTATAGACCCGTTACTTGTAACTAAAACAGCGTTAAAAAATGCGGCTTCAGTTGCAACTACAATATTATCTACTGATTGTATAATTAATAATTTACGTATTAATGAGGGCAATAGGTAGAAACTTAATAATTAAAAAAGAAAAACAAGGTACTTCAGAAACTAAAGGAGGTTTATTATTAACTGAAAATCAAAGAGAAGATTTAAGATATAATAAAGCTAAAGTAATATC
>CETQ01004852.1_pt1 | contig 10806 bp, 20 predicted proteins | sample 531261 | NCBI WGS metagenome assembly CETQ01 (sample SAMEA2622376, study PRJEB7988) | marine metagenome | biome: marine biome (ENVO:00000447); feature: surface water layer (ENVO:00002042); material: "saline water (ENVO:00002010), including plankton (ENVO:xxxxxxxx)" | depth 5 m
AGTTCGAAGCAACTGTTAGATGTTGTACACAGAATGGTGTACGTGGCGGAAGTGCTACAACACATTTTCCTTTTTGGCATCAAGAGATTGAAGACATCCTTGTACTAAAGAATAACAAAGGCACAGAAGACAATCGTGTACGTAAGTTAGATTATTCTATACAACTTAATAAAACTATGTATGAAAGATTGTTAACCAGCGGCAACATAAGCCTTTTCTCGCCGCACGATGTACCAGGCTTGTACGAAGCATACTTTGGTGACCCAGATGCATTCCAAGAGATGTATGAAATGTATGAACGTAAAACAAGCATTAAGAAAAAAGTTATACCTGCAATGGAACTGTTTTCAGCACTAATTAAAGAACGTGCAGAAACAGGACGTATCTATATTATGAATGTAGATCATTGTAATACACACAGTTCATTCAAAGATAAAGTTTATATGAGTAACTTGTGTCAAGAGATTACATTGCCAACAAAGCCACTACAACACATTGATGATGAAGAAGGCGAAATTGCATTGTGTATTCTAAGTGCTATTAATGTTGGTGTACTCAAAGATCTAGATGACTTAGAAGAACTATGTGATCTTGCAGTTAGAGCATTAGAAGAAATTATTGACTATCAGAAGTATCCAATCAAGGCGGCAGAGATTAGTACAAAAGCAAGACGCTCGCTTGGTGTTGGTTACATAGGACTAGCACACTATCTTGCAAAGCATCAGTTGGCATACAGTCACAAAAGAGCTTGGAAGAAAGTACACGAACTTACAGAAGCATTCCAATACTATTTGCTTAAAGCAAGTAATGAACTTGCCAAAGAGCGTGGTGCTTGTGAATATTTCCCACAAACTAAATATAGTGACGGCATACTTCCTATTGATACATACAAGAAAGAAGTTGATGAACTAGGAGAATTTAAGTTAAAGTATGATTGGGATACTCTTCGCACAGACATACAACAGCACGGTTTACGGCACAGCACATTGTCCGCACAGATGCCTTCAGAGAGCAGTTCCGTTGTGTCGAACGCAACAAATGGAATCGAACCACCTAGAGGCTACTTGTCCGTTAAGAAAAGTAAAAAAGGGCCTCTTAAGCAAGTTGTTCCGCAGTATACTACACTAAAGCAACATTACACACTACTATGGGATATGCCAAGTAACGAAGGTTATATTAATATTGTAGCAGTGATGCAAAAGTTCTTTGATCAAGCCATAAGTGGTAACTGGTCATATAATCCTACGCACTTTGAAAATAATGAAGTGCCTATGAGTGTTATGATAAAAGATTTACTCAATACGTATAAGTATGGATGGAAAACTTCTTATTATCAAAACACATATGACTACAAAACAGATGGTGATATGGTAGAAGAAGTAAAACAACAACCACTTGCTAGAGAAGAATTTGCAGGTACAGATGAGGAGTATGAAGAACATTGTGAAGCATGTGCAATTTAGAGGTTGACATTGCATATATACAATGCTATAATACAAAGATAGGATTAGAGATAGAGGAAACAAATGGCTAAGACAGTATTTAATCAAGACAAAGTAGACTTTACAAAGAGCACAATGTTCTTTGGACCAGATCAAAACACACAGAGATATGATGTGTTTAAATTCCCTGAATTTGATAAACTTAACCAAACAATGCTTGGTTATTTTTGGAGGCCTGAAGAAGTTAGTTTGCAAAAAGACAGAGCAGACTTTGCTGAGTTCAGACCAGAACAGAAACATATTTTTACAAGTAATCTAAAATATCAAACATTACTTGATAGTGTGCAAGGGCGTGGTCCTAGTTTGGCTTTCTTGCCACACGTATCACTTCCTGAACTAGAAGGTTGTATTGTTACTTGGGATTTCTTTGAAACTATTCATTCACGTTCTTATACACACATTATGAAAAACGTGTATGCAGATCCAAGTGAAGTGTTTGATACAATCTTAGATGACAAAGAAATACTTAAACGTGCAACCGCAGTAACAAAGAACTACGATGCATTTACAGAAGCGGCTGATGCTTTTATTCATCGCAAAGAAGGTAACATGCGTGATGTTAAGAAGAAACTTTTCTTAGCAATGCACAATGTAAACATCCTTGAAGGATTGCGTTTCTATGTTTCATTTGCTTGTACATTTGCATTTGCTGAAAGTAAAGTAATGGAAGGAAGTGCAAAAATTATTTCATTGATTGCAAGAGACGAAGCAACACACTTAAACCTATCAACTTCTATTCTTAAGAATTGGATTAAAGGACTAGATGATAAAGAGTTCCAATCTATTGCTAAAGAGTGTGAAGAAGAAGTATTAGATATGTGGCGTACTTGTGTCGATGAAGAAAAGGCATGGGCTGACTATTTGTTTAAGGACGGAGCAATTATCGGACTTAACGAAGAGTTACTATATCATTATGTAGAGTATATTGCTAACCGTAGGCTAAAAGCACTTGGTTACAAACCTATCTATGATCGTCCACTTAATACTAACCCACTACCTTGGACACAACATTGGTTGAGTTCGTCAGGATTACAAGTGGCTCCACAAGAGACTGAAGTAGAGTCATACATTATTGGCGGTATCAAACAAGATGTAGATAAGGATTCACTTAAAGGATTTAAACTATAATGCAAGAAGTAGTAATTTATAGCAAGCCACATTGTCCTTCATGCGTAAAGGCAAAGGCTGTATTTGACGGCATGAATGTCAAATACAAAACATTAACACTAGGCACTGATATTCAACCTAGTGAACTAATGGCACTCTTTGAAGAAAAAGGATTGCCAGCACCAAGAACTGCTCCACAAGTTTTTATAGGTGATCAACATATAGGAGGTTATGAACAATTACTTTCTTATATTGATGCAACCGGATGGAACGGAACAGGATCAAGTTTAGGATAAAATATGTTATTAGAAGCAACTTATAAAGACGGCGATACTATTAGCTTCAAAACTGTAGCAGGTGAAGAAGTTGTGGCTCGCTTAATTAAGAAAGAAAAAGATTCAATGAGAGTAAAGAAGCCGATGGCTCTTACTATGACTAAAGAAGGTGGAATTGGCTTGGTGCCATTTACCTTTACTGTTGGCCGCGATAGCGAAATAGATGTTAACTTAGGATCTATAGTGTTTATTGCTAAAACTGAGAAAGCAATGGCAGACCAATACATTGAATCAACAACCGGCATAAAGATGAACTAAGGAGGTTATAAAGATGTCAGAACAATCAATTCACGAACAAATAGTAAGCATGTATGAAACATACATTGCAGAGAATGAAAAATTTGAAGGCGGCACAAAAGCGTCAGCGGCAAGAGCTCGTAAAGCATTAGGCGAAATGGGTAAACTTGCAAAGGCAAAACGTGCTGAGATTCAAGAAAAAAAGAACAATATGTAATAAATATTACAGGGCGTGGTTTGTCTACGCCCTGTATACACAAAGAAGGGCAGTAAATGATTAATCAGGGCAAATTAAAATGGTACAATCACGTTAAGGGATATGGATTCATATCACGTGACGAAGGTCAAGCAGACCTGTTTGTACATATATCAGAGTTCAGAAAATCAGGTATAAAGAAAGTTGTTGAAGGTATGGTTGTTGAATACACTATAGACGATCATAACGGAAAACCTGTAGCAGTTGATGTTAAAGTAATCCATACACCAGAACAGTAGAAAGGAATAGTCCATTGGGCATGATTGAAAGTTTATTTGTGCTTTGGGGACTGTTTATTAAACACGCGATTGCAGATTTAGCAATACAATCTTTCAGAACACCAGGAGATAAAAGTAACCTTAGAAATCCTAAAGGTTGGATCCATGCGTTTGATCATTCTGCACTTACTTTTATTGTAATAATCCTAGCAACATTTAATTTTAAAAATGCAATACTTATTGCACTATTAGATTACGTTTTACATTTCTTAATTGATTATGTCAAAACTGTTATAATCAAAAAGTTTAAATGGAACGTAGATAGTAGAAAGTATTGGATAGCACAATCAGTAGATCAAATGGCACACTTTACTTGCTATTTAATTTACGTTCTTCTCTTGACATCTGCATAAAAAGACTGTATAAATATAAATGTAACGTTGAAGCAATTCAAACGCTAGACAGGACCCCGGGGCGGTACCGGGCAGGTCCACCATAAACACTTTGTAGTTACCAGAACGTGATGGTACCCACAAGTAAGGACAGACGCAGAGTGTTTATGATGGGCCTGAAATTAGGATCGACTGGTAGTTAATAGATGAGTGGAGTTATCCGGATGTAAGCTCGGTTAACGCGAACACATTTTACAAATGCAAACGCAACTGTAAACAACGGCGAATTTACTTTCGTGAACTTCGGTGCACTTAATAACTTCGCGGTTAATGAGGATTTTGCCCTAGCGGCATAATCGCTCGGGGTTGGCGACTTACCTAGCAACAGAAAAGTCGCACTATAACTTTGTTACCTAGCACTATAAATACTTCGTGCCAAAAAAGCACAACACATCTAAAAGGTTAGATAACTATACACTGTAGGCATGTTGACCTACACTTTTATATAAAAGAGGAAAAATAATGAAAAAGACTTTAATAACCGTCGCTTTGGCGGCGATGTTAGGGACATCTGCTTTGGCAGGAGACTTTGACAATACTGCAATTAAGATGACTGCAAAAACAGATGATTATTCAATTAGTGTTAAGGATAAGAAAACTGGCGCAACTGAATTTCACCTTCGCGGAGATGTAGGCCCTATCGACACAACAGTAAAATGGATGCGTGATGGCGATGTAGACAACTATGCGTTAAAGGCAGAAAAGAAAAACAAGTTAGCGACAGGCCCGTTATATGTAGGAGCTCATGCTGAGTTCAAATTTGGCGATAGCTATAACACAGATACACGTACAATGGACTTAGAGCCATACATTGGTGTAGAACATGCAATGGGTAAAGTAACACCATTTGCAGAAGTAGGATACACATGGCAATCAACAACAGATAATGTAGTTGATTTTGATCGTAATTCTTCTTATATTGAATTTGGTGCCAAGTATGCATTATCAGAAAAAGTAGACATGAAGCTTAAAATTAAAGAAAAGCGTGATGTAGACTTTAACAATCCTGGTGATATGAATGCACAGTTGGGATTAACTTTCAAGTTCTAAGGCAGTCTTAGAACAAACTTTAAAAGGTCGCCTAGTGCGGCCTTTTTTTATGGCTAGTTTTTAATAAATACGTATATAACCAAGGAGGGTTATGAAGTTACATAAAACTTTTATAGCACATGAAACACAACCAAAGAAAACAAGTATAGGTAACAATCACAGTAGAACAAAGTTTAGTTCTATGAACAAAAGTAAGAAACGCTCTTACAAAAAGTATAAAGGACAAGGGAGATAAAAATGGAAATGTTCGTTTTAGTATTAAGTATGTGGGGTAAAACTGCATTAGGAGAATGGTTATACATAGGAAACCAATATGCATTTAACACACCAATGACGCAGATGGAATGTGAAGAGTTAATTGACAGACGTTCGTGGTCGCATAACTTAACAAACGAATTTTATCGTGTACAATTTGACTGTATGCCCGAAAGTAGCGAAATCCAGGAGTAGCAAATGGCAAAAGAAACTGACGATCAAGGTAAACTAGAAGTAAGTGTTCGTATATTAGGTAACGAACTCATAGGCCTTAAAATGGTAGTAGACGATTTTAAGATGAAATGGTTAGTACTAGGTGTAGTAACCATTGTAGCATTAGGTTGGGCAGGTAGTACATTTGGTCCTGCACTATTTGATATGGTGGGCGACAATGTTAAGTAAACAATGTAAACTCCATTTAAAAGAAGTCGGTGAAACACCTTTACAACACATGAAGCAGGCACTTATAACTGCAATTAGATTACAACTGTTGGTGCCTGCTTTAATCATACACAGTGTTGCACCTAGGTTTTTTACTAAGACGGCAACAAATGTTATGAAAGACATATTGGATAAAAGAAAATGATGTTTCTTTTTTGGCTTGGACTTAGTTGCGTTACAATACTAGGCCTTGGCATATATTTCAGAGAACACTTAAGACAGTACATAGGTTATTATATGATACCTTTGTGTTTGTTTGGAGCATACGCAGGATGGAATGATGACGGATGGATTATGTTATTAATGATTCCTGTTATACTTTGGAAAGTACCGCCATTCAATAATAAAGACAAACTATTTGCTTGGGCGGCAAGCAAAGATCCTCTAGGGACTAAAAAAGCAACAGCAAAATTCTTAGAGGGAAAAGCATGGTATTGGTGGGTAGGCTATGCACTACTGCTTTGGGCATTTGCAAGTGTAGTAGTAAGTTTAATATCAGGTGAACCAACATTAGTAATAATAGGATAAGGAGAGGGTATGTACGAATATAAATGTAAAATATTAAGAGTAGTAGATGGAGATACAGTTGATGTTGATATCGACTTAGGCTTTGGTGTTTGGATGCACAGAGAACGTGTAAGAATGATGGGTATAGATACACCAGAATCTAGAACAAGAGATAAGGTTGAAAAACTATTTGGCCTAGCATCAAAAGACAAACTTAAAAGCATGTTACCAATAGGATCTATACAGGTTTTGAAAACTGAAATAGATAAAAGCGGTGAAGATAAAAAAGGCAAGTTTGGCCGTATATTAGGTGATTTCCTAATTGATGACAAAAGGGCAACTGACATATTAATTGAAGAAGGATATGCAGTAGCCTATTTTGGAGGATCAAAAGAGGAAATTGACATGAAGCATATGGCAAATCGTGAGAAATTACTACGTGAATCCGCTGTAAATAAGGCAGATTATGATGCCGCAGTGGCAAAAATGAAATAGTTTACCAAAATAGGTTGACTTTTACAACGTTTGATAGTATATTTGTTATATTATGTTTATAATAGATAAGCTAGAAACAATAAAGAGAGCTCTTTCGAGCTCTTTTTTTAATGAAAAGGAGACCATAATGGTAAAATCAAACACTACAGGTTCTAAGTACTTTAAAGTAGGATCACAGAACCAACAAATCCTAGCAAAATACTGGGGTACAGGTAAAACTTTTACACTTGACGGTTTAAGAGAGCAAATGAATATTGCTTCTCCAGGTGCAAGAGTATCTGAAATCAGAGATGCTGGTTTTAATGTAAAATCAAAAACAGCAGAAACTGGTTACCAAGGTAGACCAGCACTTGAGTATTCAATCTCAAGAAGAAGAGTAACTGCGTAATTAAAGTTACCAAAATAGGTTGACTTTTGTGCCTTCCTCAGCTATAATATATGTATTAATAGGCGAAAGGTAGGCACAAATGACTATGCATCTAGCACGTGGTTTGACCACGATAAATACTAAGAAGAGAAAGAAAGCAAAACTTACTCTTAGTAAAATTTCCAAATATCAAGAACAGATGAGAATACACAACAAGGAAATGAAACGCCTTGGTTGTCACAATCTAGTGATGAATTTACAAGAATATGTAGATTACTGTCAAGGTAACTACAAACCCAAAACAACTCCAAGTGTAACAAAAGCGCCTTGGCAACAAGAAGGTTACACTCGCACTACCGATCCAGTGCCTAGTCATAATAGCGAACACAGTTTCGCTCCGGCAACAAAGAAAGAAGCAATGCAGTACACAGGTGAACGTAAACTTGTAGGTATTGCAATGATGCACAAGTCTAATCTTGTGCCTGTATTTGCTGATGATGACGATAAGACAGGGTCGAAACAAGCAACAGAAATAGCACAAATGAGGAGAAACTAAACTGAGCAGTTTAGTTTTTATAAATCAACTTTAAATAATATATGAGGAACTTAATGAAATCAACACTAATATGGTTAATTGCCGTCATGAGTTTATCGACCGCATTTGCCCAAACTCAAGCGAGTACTTTTCAAAACCCAGTCAAAGGTGAATTGTACTCAGAAAACAGACAACCGGAACTGTACTGCCTAGCAATGAATATTTACTTTGAGGCCCGTGCAGAACCACAAGCAGGACAATACGCAGTAGCAGACGTTGTCTTGAATAGAGTACAGGATAATAGATATCCTAATACTATCTGCGAAGTAGTTAAAGAAGGACCTATACGTGAAAGCTGGAAGACACGAAAAGATCCTGACCTTGCCGACAGCGAAAGGAAATACTATCCAATAAAACATCGTTGTCAATTTTCATGGTACTGCGATGGTAGAGCAGACAATGTATACGATAACGATGCTTGGAGAATTGCACAAGAGATTGCATTCCGTATTGTTAACGAAAGACGTATGCGTGGACTTACAGAAGGCTCTACACATTATCACGCAACCTACGTACACCCAAAATGGGCTAAAGAACTTGACCTTGTAGGTCGTATAGGCACACACATATTCTATCGTTGGCCGTAATTGGTAAAAAAGGTTAACCAAAATAGGTTGACCTTTACAATTACCTATGCTATATTGTATGTAACATTAACTATAAAGGCTTTTAAGGAGGCACTTATGAAATATATGAAGACAATGGCAGTAGCGATGGTGCTATTAGCCGGTCAAGCACAGGCAAATACAGATAATCCTATTGTTACAACAGTTGAGAGTATGAAAGATAAAGCTGTCAACAATCAGGTTACAGAGTTTGTTGTTAACGAATATAATGATATTAAAACATATCAAGCACAAAGTTGGCAACAAGGCAAAGATCAACTTGCTCGTAACAAAGAGCAAATCGTTGGAATTTTTGCAAATGTTAAAAACGCATTTTCACACTACTTTGTTAAAGAAAACTAATAGGAGGATATAATGAAAGGCATTTTTAAAATAGGCGCATTGGTTACAATAGTAGGAATGTTGAACGCATGTTCTACTTACACAACTATCGCCGAAAGGGAAGAATACGCCCAACCTAAATGGTATGCTAATTGCGTAGAAACAGGTTCTAAAGGCTGGTTCTGGTGGAAAGAAAATTATGTGTTTGCCTGTGGAGCAGGTGAAAGCATTTTCCAACAAGCCGCTGAAGAACAGATGTATGCAATAGCAATGAATAACTTTGCAAAACGTATTAACAGTGAAGTTAATTCTAACACTCAGCTACAGTTCAAAGGCAGTAACGGAGCAGAGACAAAGACTACTAATACTGTAATTAGTTATGTGGTCAAGAATACAACTATCCGTGAGCATATTGCTAAAGAAACTGGTACATTCAAGTATCAAGGTAAAATGTATACCTTTGTAAAACTTAGAATGAACAAGGAAATTTTTGACCAACTTATCGCGGAGGCTAAAAATGCCAAACTTGCTGGGTTACAACAGTCTAATTAAAACGACTTTAATTGTTGGAGCAGTCATGTTGAGTGCCTGCTCTTCACATAACAATAAACCTGTGATGGCACAATTTCAACCGCAGTATTGTCATACTGATAGTCAATATACACTAAAGGATGGCAATAAAGCAAATAGTAGGGTTGATGTAAAGTGTACAGACAATCCTGAAAACAAACATTTTCTAGCATACAGTGGAATGGCTAAGACTTGTAGGGAGCATTATTATGAAATTAATCTCAATGGCAAAAACGTTAGGCAACGTGGTTTCGTCTGTCAAAAACTTGATGGCAGTTGGGAAATCGTTAACCATCCTTACAATTAGTGTAGGATTACTATCGGCTTGCTCAGCACAAAACACATTATTGCACACGAGTGAAAGTTCGTATGCAAGTACTAAAACAGATTACAGACCAGTTGATACTAGTGTAGGTGCAATAGTAAACTATTTTAGTTGGACTATGAATCGTATGGAGCCATATGATCAGAAACAACAAGAGCAATCTGTATTTTTTGCACTAAACAATCTACAAAATGGCGAAGTTACACGTTGGTATAACGGTAATACAGGTGCACAAGGCGCCGTACAGGTAGCTATGACATACCCACAAGGAAGTGGATATTGCAGGGTTATAATGAGCCAAATATTCTACAATGGTAAGCAAAGAGACTTCAAAGAGACTGCGTGTATTAATGCAGTAGATAACTCCTGGCGTTTTATCCGCTAAATATTGTATTGCATAATAGGAATTAATACATGGCATTAGGAATTTTAGTTTTAATTACAGCTCTTTCTATATCGGCTGTAGCGATATATTATAGTATCGCAGGTTTGGTTGCAATTTTCGCGGCCGCGGCTATCCCAATTATGATTATGGGTGGCGTATTAGAAGTAGGTAAATTAGTTACCGCAGTTTGGTTACATAAGTATTGGCGACAGGCCAAATGGTGGTTAAAGTCTTATCTTGCCACTGCCGTTGTCGTACTCATGTTTATCACAAGCATGGGTATTTTTGGTTTCCTAAGTAAAGCACATATCGAACAAACGAGTGCAAGTGAAGAAAGTGTTGCACAAGTACAACAGATTGATAGTGAGATAGGAAGACTTAACGGCATTATTACTCGTGCAGATGAAAAGATCAAAAAACTAGAATCTAGTGGCACAGGTGCAGATGCTAACATTCAAGCACAAATAGATAAAGAACAAGAACGTATTGACAAAGCATTTGATCGTATTGCTCCTGCTATTGAACAACAGAATAAAATTATTGAAGATGCAAGAGGCACAGATGCAAATAGAACTAAACCTTATGAAGATCAATTAGCAAGTATTACTGCTGAGATCTTACGTTTAGAAACAAGTGCTAGAGAATACGAAGATAAAATTGCAACACTAGATGTTGACAACAAAAGTGTAACACCTTTACTTGCACAAATTACAAAAATAGAAGAAGAAATTATCCGTGTTACTAATCAATTAAACAGTAGCG
>CETQ01023415.1_pt1 | contig 10696 bp, 13 predicted proteins | sample 531261 | NCBI WGS metagenome assembly CETQ01 (sample SAMEA2622376, study PRJEB7988) | marine metagenome | biome: marine biome (ENVO:00000447); feature: surface water layer (ENVO:00002042); material: "saline water (ENVO:00002010), including plankton (ENVO:xxxxxxxx)" | depth 5 m
TGGTTTGGGGAGGTGGATATCTTTCATCTATAGGACAAGATGGAGAAAGCGGTGTAATAGATTTTGCAGGAGGCTTAGTTGTACATACAACTTGTGGTCTAGGTGCGTTAGTAGCTGCTATATTCCTTGGTAAAAGAAAAGGTTTTAGTCATTCACCTCTTCCACCTCATAATAGAACCATGGTTATGATAGGAGCGTCTATGCTTTGGGTAGGTTGGTTTGGTTTTAACGCTGGGAGTGCGGTTGCCGCCGATAGTTCAGCAGGTATGGCAATGTTAGTCACACATATAAGTGCATCTGTAGGCGCCCTTACTTGGATGGCAATTGAGTGGATAAAATCAGGAAAGGCCACCATGATTGGAGTTGCAACTGGTATGGTTGCAGGCCTAGCTACTATTACACCTGCATCTGGCACCGTAGGGCCTGCGGGTGCAATATTAATAGGGTTATTAGCTGGATCTGTATGTTTCTACGCAACTCAAGTCGTTAAATCATTTTTTGAAATTGATGATTCATTAGATGTTTTTCCAGTACATGGTGTTGGAGGAATGTTAGGAATTGTATTGTTAGCCTTAATTGGCTCTCCTGATGGATTTTTAGGATCTGGTTCAGCTGGAATTTCAGAGCCTAGCGTTGTAGCTCAGCTTATAGTTCAATTAAAAGGTATTCTCATAATAGGATCATGGACTACAGTTGCTACATATATAATTTTAAAAGTTATGAGCTTATTCTCTTCAGTTAGAGTGTCTGCAGAAGCAGAAGAGGAAGGATTAGATGTTCATGAACATAATGAACAAGGTTATAGCTTATAAAAATTATTAGTTAAAGGTAATGCATAAATAAATTTTGAAAACTTATAAAAAGTTGTTACAAAATATATCAGCGTTGCCTTTATCTATTTTAAATTAACGATATTGCTATATTGATTTAAAAGGTATGGCTGCATATCTTCTGGCACATTCTTTATTCTTTTATCTAAATATCTAACCGCTTCGTCTAAGGCATTTTTAGAATAATCATTTGGTGCAATATTTTTACCTTGAAGAATTGCTGCAGCATAGTTTGTAGGATGCAACATATATAATTTTTTTATAATAGAGGTAATTTCTTCAGCACATTTTTCATATGAATCGTTTTCAAACATCATTGATGATCCTATAGAGATGTGTACATTACCTTTATCACCTCTTATACCCTCTTCAATGCTTAAAAGATCCTCTTTGGGTTCTTTAACATAATTCTTATTTAAGTCTGTTAAATAGAGCTCTTTTGCTTTAAGAAGATCATTTGGATCTTTTTCATAAGATATTGATACTGGAATTATATTGAGTTTATTTAAATAGCCATCAATAGAGTATTTCTTCCTTGCAGTAAGATGTATCATTTTTATAACTGATGGGTCTGTATAATCATTTCCATCCTTTGATCTGCCCTGCTTCTGAGCAATCCAGACTGATTTATTTTTATTGGTAATAGAATCAAATATAAATTCTGATGCAAGATTCAAGCTCTTATAAATATCTCTTTTTGACTTATCGCTTCTATCAATGATAAAGCTTTTGTTAAGCCTCATTAGATCAGAGGCCCATTTTTCTTCCATTAAGTTATTACCAACAGCGTTAAATGTAGTCTGATAGCCTTTTTGGTGAAGAAATAAATTCAAAAATGCTGAATCTAAGGTGATATCCCTGTGATTTGAAATAAACAAGTAACCTTTATCTTTATCTAAATTTTCAATACCAGATACAGAAAAATTATTTACAGATTTATCAATAACGTTACTAACTATACTTTCAAACAAATTTTGGTAAGAGCTAATATCATGAATATTCTTTATTTTAGATTTAAGGATCATGCTAAGAAAATTTCTAGAAAATGGTAAATATTTAATATTCTTATATTTACCTGTTTGCATTAACATTTTTAAGAACCTTCTGTTTTTAGTTAATTCTATTAAAACTGAATTAACTTCACTGTCATGATAAGGCCTTATAGAATCGAATTTATTCACTTTGCGACTTTGAAGAAAATATTTTAGATATATTTTACATTAATTGTGTATACAATATCGATTAATGAAGACATATCTGGATTATGAGGGGCTGGCAGTTCTTGCTCACAGAGGCGGTGCAGATGAATCATTTGAAAATACACTTGAGTCTTTTGAGTATTCAAAATCATTAGGCTGTAAATTTATTGAGACAGATGTCCAGATATCTTCAGATGGAATACCGTATATATTTCATGATAATGATCTTAAAAGAATTTGTAATATATCAAAAAAATTTGATTCATTGAAAAGTGATGAAATTGATAATATAACTATATTTGAAAATTATAAAATTCCTCGTCTTGAAGATACATTAAATAAATTTCCTGAACTATCATTTCAAATAGATTTTAAAACTGATGAAGTTGTTGAATCAGCTTTAGATGTTATTCAAAAGACAAATTCATCTGATAGAGTATGTATTGCAAGCTTCAGCAGTAAAAGATTAGAACGCGTGAGATCTATTTCACCAAACTTATGTATATCAATGGGTCCAAATGAAGTATTTAAGACTTTGCTTTCAAGATACAAATTAACTAATAGCCCTCTAATAGGAGATTGTTTACAAGTTCCAATGAAATACTATGGTTTGCAAATAGTAACTAAAAAATTTGTGGAATATCTAAAGTCCAAAAAAATAAAAATTATGGTATGGACTATTAACGATGTTGAGACCTTTAATTATTTAATAAGTCTCAATGTTGATGGGATTATTACAGATAAACCAAAATTATTGTTTGATACGCTAAGAAACAATTAAAGATATTTTTTTGCTAACCTTGTAATGATTGCATACATAGGGATGATGATAGCTGTTGTAATAAGCAGCTCAACTGTTGCAGAACGGTCAAGAAAACTTCTTATAAAAGGTGCAATAAGGAAGGCGGTGATGGCTCCTAATACACTATAAAAAATAATAGATTTTTTGCTAAATAGTTTCATGTTTTACTTTTAATAAGACAGCGCCACCAAGAACAAATAATAAAATAACCGGTAACAATCCTAGCTGAATATTATCAGGAGTCAATGCTACTCCCACAAGCGTAGGGCCTATGAAAGCTCCAGCCTTACCAAACATATTGAAAAAACCAAAAAACTCTCCAGATCTTTCAGCTGGAATAATTGTTGCAAAAAAAGATCTTGAGCTTGCTTGTATGCCACCTTGCACACTACCAACCAAAGCTGCAAGAATATAAAACTCAATTGCGCTCGATAAAGTAAGAGAAAATAAAATTACTCCAATATAAATAATAATTGATAGATTGATAACTAGCTTATCATTATATTTTTCTGCTAAGAAGGCCCAAATAATAGTGAATGGGAATGCAACAAATTGAACGATCAACAAACCAACAATAATTGCACTATTATCTAGTTGTAATAATTTTGCATATAGAACAGCTGAACTCATTACTGTATGAACTCCATCAATATATAAGAAAAATGCTAATAGAAATAAAAATATTTTTTTATTTTGAGATATGGACTTTATTGTTAGGTAAATTTTCTTAAATGATTCCAAGATCATATTACGTTGGGTTTCATCATGTACAACCTTTTCATCTTGGTAAGTGATGGCTAAAGGAAGAAGAAATATAAACCACCATATAGAAACTGTTAAAAAAGCGAATAATGTTGCTTCGTTTGGGTTTTCAAACCACAAACTCTCCCAAAACATAAACATTAAGGCGTTAATTAAAAAAAGTATTCCACCTCCAAAATAGCCCCACGCGTAACCAATTCCTGAAATTTTTGAATACCTGTCAGGGCTTGTTATCTTTACCAGTATTTTGTCGTATAAAATATTGCCCGCAGAAAAAAAATAATTAGCTACACCAAAAAAAATTAGGGCAGAAATCCACATGCCCTCATCTGTAAAAAATAAGACTCCCACACAAAGAATTGAGATCATTGTAAAAACAATAAATATCTTTCTAGTGGAGCCTCTAATATCTGTTAATGCTCCAATGATAGGGGCACTTATAAAAAGGAGAAAATTGGAAAGAGCTATTGTCCATAGCAAATATGATGCTGATTGTACTGATGTTAAATCCTTACCCCAAAACTCCGGAAAAAAAAGTGGAAAAAAGGCTGCCAAAACAGTTGTAGCAAATGCTGAGTTGCCAAGATCATATGAAATCCATGCTTTTTCTAATTTAGACATTTTATTGCTTTAAAAAAATAATATAAATTTATGTAAGTTTACAGGTTAAATTGATGTTGAAAAGGAAAACTTTTTTATATAATTAAGTTTTTAGGGGAAATAAATGGATGATAGTAAAACATTAAAATACAGCGCTTTATTTGCAATTGGTATTGGAGCAACTATTTTTGCGCTTGCTTTTGGAGCTTACTTATTTTTTAACTAACCCGGCGGCCAATTCAATGCCCTGCCTGATAGTAAGTGTAAATGTAAATGAAATACGCTTTGGCCTGCTTTAGCACCGTTGTTAACAACCAATCTAAATGTATCATCTAGTTTTAATTTGCTAGCTATTTCTCCTGCTACTAACATTAAATGCCCTAATATATCTATATCATCTCGACTTGCATCAGATAGTTTTGGAATTACTTTTTTTGGAATAATTAATAAGTGAGTTGGAGCCTGTGGATTTATATCTTTAATTACAATCGAAATATCATCTTCAAAAATTATGTCAGCAGGTATTTCTTTATTAATAATTTTTTCAAACAAAGTAAGCGACATGTTTAAAAGAATGTTCTCAAAGCCAAAAATACCAAATAAAAGATTGAAGCAGTCATTAAAATTGCAAGAAAAATAATAAGAAGATCTCTCAAAGTTTGAAGAAATTTGCCTTGGCGACCTGCTTGAAATAACTGAATAAGCAAATAAATTAGAGCAATAGAACTTACAACTAAAATAAAAACTCTCAACATATTTATTATCCTAAAATTGAGCCAATACCAGTAACCAATAATGCAAGAGCGATACCCCAACATATGCAAGCAATAACATCAGCTATATAAAATCTTACAGCTTTTACGTCTGAAATTCCAAGTAAAAATGGGACAATTGGTCTTATAGCTGGAATAAATCTGCCAAAAATAACAGTGTAAGGTCCAGACTTATCTAGAAATTTTTGCCCTCTTATAATTATTTTTTCTCTCTTTTTAATAAATTTTGTCTCTAAAAGTCTTTGTCCTAAAGTTTTGCCAAAGAAAAATCCTGACATATCTCCCGCGTGAGCGCCGAGAATTGCTATTGGTACAATCGCTTGTAATGGTAATATTTCCATGTTGTAAATAAAAACACATACTGAAAATAAAATTGCACTAGATACCAAAAGTCCAGAAAGAATAAAAGATTCCATAAAGGCAAAAATAAATATAGCAACCCAGGCGAATTCGCTATTAGAACTTAGGAATGATTCAATATTATTAAACATAGTAAATAAAAAAATATATTTTACTTCAATGTGTAGAAGTAATGTTATAAATTAGCTTAAACAGCATAAATAACTATGATAGAAGAATACAACATACATATTCCTGAAGAAGATATAGATTTGTTAAAAAATAAGATTCAATTAACAAGATGGCCTGATGAAATTAATAATAAATGGTCTCATGGAACTGATATGTCTTTTCTAAGAGAACTTTCTAAATATTGGTGCAATGGGTTTGATTGGCGAGTTCATGAAAATAAAATTAATGAAATCGGTAGCTTTAAATACACTTCAGAATCTGGGTTAAAATTGCATTTCCTGTATTCTAAATCAAAACAAGATAATGCTATTCCTTTAGTCATGACTCATGGTTGGCCGGGAAGTATTCAAGAGTTCATAAAAATTATTCCTATTATCCAAAAAAATTCCAATATACCATTAGATATTATTTGCCCTTCTCTTCCAGGATTTGGTTTTTCTGATAAACCCAAAAAAGAAGGAATGAACTCAAAAGAGATTGCAAAATTACAACATGAACTAATTACCGCTTTAGGTTATAAAAAATATATTGTGCAAGGTGGAGACTGGGGTGCGACAGTTAGTAAGTGGATGGCAGAACTATATGAGGATTCATGTATAGGTATTCATTTAAATATGGTTATAGCATGGCCTCCAGCAACTGAGGATTCAATGCAAAATGTAACAGAGTATGAACAAAAACTTTTAGCAAATTACGACAAATACAAAGAACAAGGTTTTGGATACTACGAAATTCAAAAAACTAAGCCTCAAACATTAGGATACGGCCTAAATGATTCGCCTGTTGGTTTGGCAGCTTGGATAGTTGAAAAATTTTATGGATGGTTTGAAGGAGAAGATAATAAACTTGTCGTTTCTAATGAAGAGGTTTTAGCAATTGTTTCTCTGTATTGGTTTACCCAATCTATTACCTCCTCCGCAAGACTCTATAAAGAAAATGGTGATCTAGGATTTTCATTTGAAAAAATTATCCAGCCAATGGCAGGTGCAATTTTTAAACGGGATCTCATTGCGCCACCAAAAGCCTGGGCTGAACAAATATATGATGTAGTTCAATGGAATACTTATGATGGTGGTCATTTTGCGGCCTTAGAACAACCTGATGCTCTATCTGATGATATTATTAAATTTGTTAATAAGGTAATAAGCTCTTAATATCAGTTAGCGATATAAATTTAAAGTTCTCTTTTGGAATTGTTTTTTCTCCAGTGTTTTTTCCATCATGAACAATCATTATTCCTTCTGGAAAATTTTCATTAAGATACATATTCACAATTTCTATTCCATCTGTATCGCTTACTCCATCGATATGCTGATTACCATTAACTTTAAACGATGTTATATATTTATGAGGTCGATTTCTTTGATACACATTAAATGTACTATTGCCTTGCGATGATGCAATTAAGTACCCTTTATTATTTTTTTGCTTAAGAATAGCTAGACCTTCTGGATCGCCAACAATATAACCATTTCTATCATCAATGATAAATTTATCATGAAGGGATAATGCATTTGTAAGCTTGTAAGACCTTAAAACACCTTTTTTATTTTCCTCTGAAATAAATAAAAAGTTGTTTTCATCATCAAATACGCAGCCTTCTGATTCGTAAGCATCACTGTTGTTAAATGTTCTTAATAAGTCTAACTTCTTGTCATGGAAGTTCCATAGTTGAACTCCAGATCCTTTTGCTTCAGTAACAAATACAATTAATCCATTAGTTTTTGAAATACCAGCACAAGCACCATAAGCCAAAAAATTCGTATTAGCAGAAAAATCTGGTTTTTCTCTCAAAGCAAATCTTCCTTCTTTAGAAGCCTGATCTAGATCAATATCCTTGTATATCCATAAGTTAATAGTATTGTTAGATGTGTCTGTTGCAAATACATATGTATTGTTATCAAAAGATCTTAAATCTATATTATTCATACTACCTGATTTAGAAAAACCCAACATATTTCCATCTAAGTTATATGAATAAATGCCATTATATTTATCTGTTCCAAATACTATAGAGTTTTTAATATCAGCTCTATTTATCCAAATAGCCGGGTCATCTGCGTTACCATCAATCTTAACTTGAGGTGTCTCTTTTAAGGCAAAAACAGAATTGATATTCGCAGCATTTAAGTTTGAGGTAAAGCTAGATATTAAAAGGAAGCAAATTAATAAAAATTTTGATGTTGTTTTCATTTCTAATTTAATTTGATTGATTTAACCAATTAAGCATATAAGAATAGGCAGCTCTATTGGCTTCAATTTTTCCAACTTCATTCAATAGACCACTCTCCCTTGTATTTAAGGAAAAGATTGAGATTATTATTTGAGTATAGACTCTAAAAACGCCATCTTTGTTAAATATTTCTGGAAGATTTATATTTTTTTCTACAAATGCTTGAACGCTGGCAGATAAATCATTAAATGATTCTTTTGGAACTGGTAAGCATGTAGTATTTAAAAAAATTAAAGACTGAGCCGCTTTTGATTTTACAAAAAAATTATGCAGAATTTCTACCGACCTCAATACAACTACTGATAGCTCCATAGAGTTAATGTTATGAATATTATCAACAAAATCTTTGTTACATTCTTGAAGATATTTTGTAACTAATGCTGATTTGATGGAGTCTGGTGTTTGAAAAAATTTGTATGTTGAAGTTCGCTTTAACCCAGAAAGTTTAGAGATATTAGCAATGGTAATAGCATCGATATTTTCTTCAAGTAGAATGTTTTCTGCTGTCTCTAAAATTGTTTCTATTCTCTTTTTACTTCTTTCTTGTTTAGGTGCTGGATCCATACATTAATTATGGACAAATGTTGAAAAAAGTAAATCAGTTAAATAATAAAAAGTGTGCGAATGCATACTCTATACTTAATTTAATTTAAAACTTATACTCAAAACCTACTGAAACGTAGTCAACACTTTTATCCTTGTTTCTATTTTCTCTATTCGATAAATGAATAAATATTTTTGAAATATCTGAAATCTTGTGGGTATAACCAAAAGAATTTTGCTTTCCAGATTCGAGTTTTATATTAGAATTAGACGTTTGCATATATAAACTTCCTTTATTTGATACTCTCTTTTCAAGACTAATAACATGACCGGATTCAGAAGCGCCTGTCGATAATTTTTTTGTTGATTGATATAAAACACCTATATCTATTTCTAGCAATTTTATTGGGAATGTTGTTGAGACTCTTTTATTATCATATCCTAAAGCATTTGAATCTGTGGCAAGTGCTAATTTCACTGACCCATTTGAATAATTTATTGCATATGATTCAAAGGTTCCTGAAGTTTGACTTACGGAGTTGAAAGTAATTTTAAGCCCTTCAATTATTTCTGGACTTGTATAGCCAACAAAACTATTCATTCTATTTTCACCATGAAAAAGGTATTTAATATCAGCCCTAGTATCATTAAATAGATCAACCTTTAATTGAGATAGTTTTAAAGCTGAGTCATGAGTACCGGTAAAGATTTTCCCAAAATTTCCTTCAATAGCTATGAATGTATTTCTTTCTTTAAATACTTTATCACCATCAGCTTTTCCATCTGTTGGATCAATCTCATGTTCTATTTGATATGAAATGTTAATCCCTTCGATAAATTTAAATTTTCCTTTAACACCAAATCTAGAAGAATTGTTTTCAAAACCTGTATCAAGTTTAGAATTTGTTTTAGCACTTTCATAACTTGTGTTAATTTTTCCATAAAAAGTACCCTCCGCTATTATGTTTAACGAAGAAATGGTAAATAAAATAAGAGGAATTTTGTATAGTAAATATTTGATTTCCTAAACTCCAAATACAAACTTAAGCAAGTAATAAAACAATACTGTTAAAGCTGCGCCAGCAGGAATAGTTACAACCCATGAGAGAACAATTCTTCCAATAGAACCAAGATCTAAATGAGAAACACCCTTGGCTAGACCAACACCTATTACAGCCCCAACTAAAGTATGAGTTGTAGAAATTGGAAATCCTATGTAAGTTGCAGCTACAACGGTTGAGGCTGCTGCCATCTCTGCTGAGAATCCTAAGCTAGGTGTTAAATGGGTAATCTTGCTACCAACTGTTTTAATAACCCTTCCGCCAAGCATTGCTAATCCAAAAACAATACCTATACCTCCTATTAATAGAACCCATGGATTTACAGCTGCTTTTGCTCCAATGGCTCCCTCAGACGCAACGCTTATTATTGCAGACATTGGGCCTATTGCGTTAGCTACGTCATTGGAACCATGTGCAAAAGCCATTGCAGATGCCGTAACAATCATAAGAATTGCAAAAGCAGACTCTACACCGTATTGTCTAATCCTTTCTTTATTTAAGTTCAACAAAATTGCTGTTATTAAAGAAATAACTAATCCAAAAATTAATGTGGCTAAAACAACCTCGTTATCAGACAATGGTATACCAACATGCTTAAGGCCCTTTCTTGCTGTTACTAGACCTATGATTACAGCAACAAAAAAACTATAAATGGGAATTAATGAAACAGCAGCTTGAGAGGGATCTCGTCTATCTAAGATAAATTTTTTCGCGCTTAAAAAAATAAAAAAAGCCATTGTCCCGGAAATAGCTGGCGAGACAACCCAGCTTGCAGCAATAGTTCCAACTTTTTCCCAAGATACTGCAGAAAATCCCATTGAGATTATTACAAAACCAACAATTGAGCCAACTATAGAATGTGTTGTTGAAACAGGCCATCCTTTAGAACTTGCGATTAATAGCCAAGTTGCAGCTGCTATTAAAGCTGACAACATTCCTATAATAAAAATATTTTCTTTTCCAATATATAGATCTGGAGAAACTATTCCTTTTCTTATTGTTGATGTAACTTCCCCACCAGCTAGATATGCACCAAGAAATTCAAAGATTGCAGCTATAAATATTGCTTGCTTGAAAGTTATTGCTTTGCTGCCTACAGAAGTGCCCATTGCATTTGCAACATCGTTTGCCCCTATTCCAAATGCCATAAAGAAACCAGCAAAAGCAGCAATTAATAATATAATCGTAGGATCTAAGAACAAACTTTCCATAATCTAAATTAATAGTATTAAATTTATTTACTTATTAAACATTTTAAATGTTACAAATATGTTACCGGTTTAAGAAATTTCTGTAATTTTTTGTTAAAAAATTGAAACAATTAATAGTTAAGTGAAAGAATGGTCTGTGATTTATCATCAA
>CETQ01024238.1_pt1 | contig 10657 bp, 10 predicted proteins | sample 531261 | NCBI WGS metagenome assembly CETQ01 (sample SAMEA2622376, study PRJEB7988) | marine metagenome | biome: marine biome (ENVO:00000447); feature: surface water layer (ENVO:00002042); material: "saline water (ENVO:00002010), including plankton (ENVO:xxxxxxxx)" | depth 5 m
AGTTTGTTGCCTTTTTCAATATCTAATGTCATTTTAACTTTAGATTTGTTAGTAGAATCAACAACTTTTTCAGTGTTAATTATAACCTTGGCATTGAAAAAACCTTTTTTTCTGTATTTGTTTTCAAGATAATTTTTAGTAGTAGTAATAAGGTTTTCAGTGACCTTAACTCCACTTTGAAGTTTATTTTCCTTAACAATTTCTTCTTTCTTTCTTTTTTTCACACCCGAAATTTCAAGTTCAGTAAGTTCAGGTAGGTCATAAAGTTCAATTTCTAGATTAATTATACCATCCTCTATTTTGGTTTTATAAACGTTTACAGAGCTAAACAGATTAGATCCCCATAATTTTTTTATTGCATTACTAAGTTTCTCACCAGGAATACTTATTGCATCACCTTGTCTAAGTCCAGAAAATGTAATAATTGTAAGAGGGCTAAATGATGTATTACCAGAAACTTCAATTTCACCAATATTGTACCTCTCAACATTATTTTGTGAATGTGTGGATTCAGAAAATAAAAAAACGCATACCAAAACCAAAAGTTTAGCTACAAGGGAAAAATCCTTTACAAGGTTTTGTATTTTATTTAACTTGTTCACTAGTTTTTCCAAATCTTCTTTCTCTATTTTGATAACTAATTATAGCTTTATACAAATCTTCTTTTCCAAAGTCGGGCCACATTTTTTTAGTAAAATATAGCTCAGAATAAGCAATTTGCCAGAGCAAAAAGTTACTTATTCTTTTTTCGCCACTTGTTCTTATGAGTAAATCTACATCAGGTAAATGACGGGTGTAAAGATGGTCATTTATTACGGATTCGTCAATTTTTTTCGAAGAAATTATATTATTTTTAACTTTATCTGAAATTTCCCTTACAACATTAACTATTTCATTTCTACTACCATAACTCAAAGCAAGGGTTAAGGTAAGTGCTGAATTGTCCTTAGTTTCTTCTTTGACCTTAAGCAGGTAATCACTGATTTTTTTTGGAAGTCTTTCCAGATTACCAATGGTTTTAAATTTAATATTGTTTTTATTCAAATTTTTTAACTCATCTTTTAGGGAAAGTAATAATAACTGCATTAAAAAGTCAATTTCTAACTTGGGTCTATTCCAGTTTTCGGTTGAAAAAGCATAGAGAGTGAGATTTTTTATTTTAAGTTCAACACACGACTCTACGATTCTCTTAACTGCTTTTCTGCCTGCCCGATGACCATATTCACGTCTCTGTCCCTTTTTTTTTGCCCATCTACCGTTACCGTCCATTATTACAGCGACATGCCTAGGTAAGTTTTTTTTATCGATCTTTAACAAGCTCATTTTATGTTACAATAACATGGTTTTCTCCCAAAGGTATACGAAAGATTCATTATAGAAAACATATACCAGTCATTATTATTAATATTTCCAAAATTGTAGTCTATTTCCTCTGTAGATATGATATTTCCGTCAATATTATCAGTAAAAGTATATCTTGCACCAGCCTCAAAGGAAATTATAAAATTTTCGAAAAATCTATATTTTATACCCACAACTAACGGAATCCCAAGTGTTGTATTATTCTTTGAAATTCTATTAATATTACCATTTTGAAGTATTTGTTTATCATATTTTGAATGAATCAATCCAGTGTACAGATAAGGACTAAATAAGTTTGAATATTCGTGAAGATTAAACTCTAACATATTAAATTCAAGACCTAATGATATTTCTGTTAAAGGAGTTTTAAAATTATAACCTCTTTCAATCCTTCTGGGATCTTTTGAATTCAGATCATTTGCACTAAGATTTGTATTTATTATCGTCATTTTATATGAGTGTCTTGGGCTTCTATTCCACTTCAGACTGATTCCGTTTATCCAGTCGTCACTTATGGGGTTGATAAAAGTTGTTTCCCCTACATCCCCTATAAAATTAGATTTACCAGTAATATAACCAACCTCATATATCTGAGCCGTTGTAACACCAGACATCAATAGGGCTGTTATAATTGTTATTTTTTTTAGTAAATCCACTTTACGGTTTTAAATAAAACATAAAAGCAAGAACTTTATTGCTTTGTTCTTTTGTCTTTTCCCCATAAGAGTTTTTCTCTAAGAACTTTCAAATAGCTGTCTTCATTAAATTCTACCATTTTTAAAAATCGTGAAGCCTTTTGTACAATAATATTAAGCTCAATCGGAACAGAATATATATTTGAATCAACTGAAATCAAATATTCATTTTCTCGTCCATTTACAGAAATGTCAACTTTTTTATCATCAGAAATTACCAGGGGTCTTGCATTTAAATTATGAGGTGCAATAGGGGTTAAAACAAAGTTTTTGCTTTCAGGAATAATTATTGGCCCACCACAACTTAGTGAATAACCAGTTGATCCTGTTGGGGTTGAAACAATTAGCCCATCAGCCCAATAAGTGTTTAGGTATTGGTTATTAAGTTTTGCTTCAATTGTAATTAATGAAGTTGTATTTTTTCTTGAAACTGTGATCTCGTTTAAAGCATATTTTTTTTCACCATTAAAAAGGACCTCAATAATGGATCTTTTTGAAATATTAAAGTCGTTATTTTTCAGCTTATTAATAACCATCTCAATATTTTTTAGTGACGAGTTTGCTAAGAATCCCAGTCTTCCTGTATTTAGACCAATTATGGGGATAGATAATTCACCAATTTTTTCTACGGAATTTAAAATTGTACCATCGCCACCAACAGAAATAGCAAAATCATAGGAATCATTTAATTCAACAAAATTTTTAATATTATCTTCTTCAATATTTGCACTTTGTAAAGCTGATTTAGAAATTTTTGAATTGATATCAATTTCAAATTCTATTTTGTTTTTTATTAATGATTTGATTACTGAAAATATATTATCATTATTTTCAATTACATCAAGATTTGTAAACAGGGCAATTTTCAAAATTTAAATCTTATAGAACTCTTGTTAAATATGTTCAAAATTAAGTAAAATTAAATTAGTTTTGCAGAATATATCAGACTTAAAAAATCCATATGACTAAGCTAAGTGTTAATATCAATAAAATAGCTACTTTAAGAAATTCAAGAGGGGGAAATTACCCAGACGTTTTAAAATTTGCTAAAAAAATACAAGATTTTGGAGCAGACGGTATTACAATTCATCCAAGGCCTGACGAAAGACACATAAAATACGCTGATGCAGTTGCATTAAAAGAAGTTGTTTACACTGAGTTTAATATTGAGGGAAACCCCATTGATAAATTCATACAATTGGTTAATAAAATAAAGCCTACTCAGGTTACTTTGGTCCCTGATGCAATTGATGCTATCACTTCAAATTCTGGCTGGGATACAATCAGTAATAAAAACATGTTGAAAGAAATCGTAAATGAATTTAAGTCTAAAAATATTAGAACTTCAATTTTTTTAGATCCTGACACTAAATATATTGACTCAGTCTGTGAAATTAATCCCGATAGAATTGAATTATATACAGAGCAATTTGCAAAAGAATTTTCAGAAAATAATTTAAGTATTATAAATTCATATGCTATTTGTGCCTCTGAGATTTCAAAATCTGGCATTGGAATAAATGCGGGTCACGATTTATCTTTGAAAAATATTAAATTTTTTAAAGAAAATATTTCAGATTTGGCAGAAGTCTCTATTGGACATTCTCTTATTGCTGAAAGTTTATTTTTAGGACTAGAAAATACGATTAAAAGATATCTTAAACATCTTTCTTAGTTTATGCTTCTTCACTCTAAAATACTAGGATCTTCAGCAAATGAAATTTTAATACTACATGGATTTTTGGGGAGCGGAGATAATTGGATTTCCATAGCTAAAAAACTCGTAGAAAATAACTACAAAGTTCATTTAATTGATCAAAGAAATCATGGTAGAAGTTTTCATTCTAGCGAATTTAACTACGAGTTGATGCGTGAAGATTTATTGCAATATATTAGTCATCACAATATACATCAGCCAATTATTATGGGACATTCTATGGGTGGAAAAACAGTAATGAATTTTGCTTTGAAACACCCTAATCGTTTATCAAAATTATTTGTTATTGATACCAGCCCAAGATTTTATGAAAGACATCATGATTATATTATAGAGGCATTACTCAGGATAGATTTAAAAAAAATCAATAAAAGAATCAATGTTGATTTAGAGTTGTCAAAAACAATAAAGGATCTTTCATTAAGAAATTTTTTAATGAAAAACTTATTTTGGAAAGAGCCTAATGTCTTAGAATTTAGATTTAATTTACAATCTCTTCAATTGAATATTGATGAGATAGGCAAGGAAATAACCAGCAACGATCAATTTAAAAAACCAACATATTTTTTTAAGGGTGAAAATTCTGATTACATTAAGGATGTCGATTATAAATCAATATTAAATCTTTTTCCGAATTCAAAACTAATTTCAATATCAAATTCAGGTCATTGGCTTCATGCTGACAATAGCGAAGAATTTTTAAATAATTTTATATCACTTCTCTGATCAATAACCAAGTAATATCTTTGAGTCCTGTAAAAAAAACAGTACTTTCGCAGACCAATTTTATTTAAAAAATGAAAATATCTATATCAAAAAAAAATAAGCTTAGCGGTAAAATTAGTGTAGTTGTTGAAAAAACTGATTATGAATCTAAGGTAAATGATGTATTAAAGAGGTATACAAAAACAGCAAAAATTCCTGGATTTAGAAAAGGACACATTCCAATGGGTCTAGTAAAGAAACAATACGGAAATGCAGTAAAAGTTGATGAAATCAACAAGCTTTTAGACTCTGAGCTGAAAAAATATATTCAAGATGAAAAGTTAGATATTTTAGGTGGACCAATTCCATCTTATGAAACTATAGATTGGGATTTAGAAACAATTAATTTTGATTTTGAGATTGGTTATACCCCTGAATTTAAATTAAACTTCAAGCCTAAAAAACCTATTGTTAGATATGAAGTAAAAGCCGATAAGAAATCGGTAGATAATCAGATAAAAAACATTCAGGAACAATACGGTAAATTAATTTCAAAATCAAAAATTGAAAAGGGTTTCGAAATTACCGCCAATTTTATCTCTGAAGTTGATGAGATTAATAACTCAAGTATGTTTAAAACAGACTCGTTAAAGCCTGCTTTTCTAAAAAAGATAGTTGGGTTAAAAGTTAATGACGAAGTTTCTGAGAAATCATCTAAAATTTTCAAGGAGGATTATGAACTGTCCAGAAATTTGAAAATTGAGCTTGATAAAGCCAAAGAAATTAAATCTGATATTACAATAATTTTTAAGGAAATAAATGAAAGAGAGCCTGCAGATTTAGACCAAGAATTATTTGATAAAGTTTATGGTAAAGATTCTGTAAAGAATGTAACAGAACTAAAAAACAAGCTTTCTAATGATTTTATAAAACAATTTGAAAACCAAACCGATCAAAAATTAATGAATGATTCCATAGAATATTTAATCGAATCAACAAAAATTAACTTGCCTTCTGAATTTTTGGTTAAATGGATGCAATTAAGCTCCGAAAAAAAGATTACCCATGAAGATGCGCAAGCTGAATATGATAAATCAGAAAAGGGCATGAAATATCAGCTTATTGAAAGCAAAATTATAATTGATAATAAATTACAGGTTAATTTCGAAGATTTAAAGGGTTTCACCACTGAATTGATTAAAAATCAGATGTTGCAATATGGTCAGGCAGCTCCAGACGAAAAAGAACTTGAAGGTATTGTTGCAAGAGTTATGAGCAATAAAGATGAAATTAAAAGATTAACTGAGCAATTGACAAGTAATAGAATTCTTGAGTTTTTTAAACAAAACTTTAATTACAAACTCAAAAAAGTCTCATATGATGAGTATATAAAGGAAGTATACCCATCATAATTAATTCTTATATTTATAATAAATAAATTTAATATCACAATATGGACTTTGGAAAAGAGTTTAAAAAATTCGCCATTAAAGATCAAGGAATCAGCAGCACTTATTTTAATGATATTGTAAGTAGTATGTATCCTTCGGGGCTTACCCCTAATATTATTGAAGAAAGACAAATGAATATTGCAATTTTTGATGTTTTCTCAAGATTGATGATGGATAGAATAATTTTTATGGGTACTGCAATAAACGACCAGGTTGCAAACATAATTCAAGCTCAACTATTATTTCTTGAAAGTACAGATTCTTCAAAGGATATTCAGATTTACATAAATTCACCAGGAGGTAGTGTATATGCTGGTTTAGGAATATACGACACCATGCAGCTTATTAAACCTGATGTGGCTACCATATGTACAGGAATGGCAGCCTCTATGGGAGCTGTTTTGTTATGTGCTGGTGAAAAAGGTAAAAGAAGTGGACTTACTCATTCTAGAGTTATGATTCATCAACCATTGGGTGGAGCCCAGGGTCAAGCCAGTGATATTGAAATTACAACTCGTGAAATTTTAACTCTTAAAGAAGAACTGTATAAAATTATCAGTAAGCACACGGGGCAAGATTACGAAAAGGTTTATGAAGATAGTGATAGAGATTATTGGATGAAAGCTGACAAAGCTCTTGAATACGGAATGATTGACGAGATTCTTACAAAAAACTAATTTGAAATGTCTAAGTCAGATTTAAATTGTTCTTTTTGTGGTAAGAAAAAAGACCAGACAAGCCTCTTAATTGCTGGGATTGATGCCCACATTTGTGATGTATGTATTGAACAAGCAAACGGAATAATAATCCAAGAAAATAAATCTCAACAAAAATCTGAGGAAAAGTCTGATTTACAAACTTTAAAACCACAACAAATTAAACTTTTTCTAGATGATTATATAGTTGGTCAAGATTTTACAAAAAAAGTTATTTCTGTTTCTGTTTATAACCACTACAAAAGAATTAATCAGCAAACATCAAATGATGTTGAAATTGAAAAAAGTAACATCATAATGGTTGGTAAAACAGGTACAGGAAAAACATTAATTGCCAAAACTATAGCTAAAATGCTCGATGTACCTTTGGCAATAGTTGATGCCACGGTACTCACTGAGGCAGGTTATGTTGGGGAAGATGTTGAAGGAATACTAACAAAATTATTACAATCGGCTAATTATGACATTGAAAAAGCCGAAAGAGGGATTGTTTTTATTGATGAAATTGATAAAATTGCTAGAAAAAGTGATAACCCATCCATAACTAGAGATGTTTCTGGTGAAGGAGTCCAGCAAGCACTACTTAAGTTACTAGAAGGAACAATCGTTAATGTTCCTCCAAAAGGTGGGAGAAAACATCCAGATCAAAAATTTATCGAAATAAATACAGAAAAAATATTATTCATAGCTGGTGGTGCTTTTGATGGAATTGAAAGACACATTTCAAGAAGATTAAATTTAAATGTTATTGGTTATAAAAGTATTGGAAAAGATCAGATTTCAGAAGACAACATATTAAAGTATATAAATCCTAAAGATCTTAAAGAATTTGGATTAATTCCTGAAATTATCGGAAGACTTCCTGTTGTAACCTATATGAATCCTTTGAATAAAAGTGCACTCTTAAGTATTTTAACAGAACCGAAAAATGCTCTTATTAAACAGTATGTAAAATTATTTGAAATGGATAACATTTCATTAGAGATTAATAAAAGTGCTTTAAATTATATAGTTGACAAAGCGATTGATTATAATTTAGGCGCTAGAGGACTAAGATCATTATGTGAAGAAATCTTAAATGATGCAATGTTTAATTTACCTGGTAGTGAAATAAAAAAACTTGTCGTTACAAAAAAATATGCACAAGATCAGCTTTCAAGAATTAGTTTGGAAAAGTTAAAAGCAGCGTCCTAATTGTTTAATCCAATAAGTTTTTCAATAAACTTTCTGTTATTTGATAGTCTTGGGATTTTATTTTGTCCACCAAGCTTATTATTTATTTCTAACCATTTCATAAACACTCCTTTCGAGCCCACTACAACTTTTGGTTTTTCAAGAGTAAAGTTATTGTATCTTTTTGCTTCATAGTCTGAATTTTCTTTTTTGAGTTCCTTGTCAATAATTTCGTCTATTTTAATGTTTTTATTTGGTTCTTCGCTAAACTCTATAAACCATTCGTGTGCTCCTTTTTTATTACTTTCCATGAAAATTGGCGCAACGGTATAGTCTACTATCTTCAAATTATATTTTGAAGACAATCTATTTATTACATTATCTGTATTTTCTATAATTACCTCTTCTCCAAAAACATTTATGAAATGTTTAGTCCTACCAGTGATTATAATTTTATATGGTGATAAAGAGGTAAATTTGACTGTATCACCAATTTTATATCTCCACAACCCTGCATTGGTTGTAATTAATATTGCATAATTTTTATTTTTCTCAACTTCATAAAGAGGAATGATTTTCTCTTCTTTGGTTTCAAAACATTTCATGTCTATAAACTCATAAAAAATCCCGTAATCCAGCATTAATAATAATTCATTAGAATTGTTCTCGTGCTGAATAGCAAAAAAACCTTCTGAGGCATTATAAATTTCATAATAATGCATCGAATTATTATTTAAAATATTATTGTATTGATTTAGGTATGGTTTAAAACTTACACCTCCGTGAAAATATACCTCTAAATTTGGCCATATTTCTGAAATATATTTTTTATCACTTCTTTCAATAATCTTATTTAGTAATACCAGCATCCAAGATGGGACTCCAGCAAGACTAGTAACATTCTCATTGATTGTTTCATTTATAATGGCTTCAATTTTATAATTCCAATCATCCATTAATGATGTTTTATTACTGGGAGTACTACTAAATTCAGCCCAAAAAGGCATATTATCAATTAGTATTGCTGAAAGATCACCGTAAAAAGTTCCATTTTTTTCATAAGGGGTTTTGCTTCCTCCAAGCCTTAAGCTTTTTCCTGTAAAAAGCTGAGAATCAGAATTATTATTTAAGTACATACAAAGTAAATCTTTCCCTGCCGCATAATGGCAATCTTCCAAGGACTCATCACTAACAGGAATAAATTTGCTTTTTGAATTTGTTGTTCCACTTGATTTGGCAAACCATTTAATTTTAGTTGGCCAAAAGATATTGTTCTCACCCTTTCTTGCTAATTCAATTTTATCTGAAAAGTTTTCATAGCTAAACACAGGAACCTTTTTTGAAAAGTCCTCGTAACTTTTTATTGATGAGAATCCAAAATCTCTTCCAATAATTGTGTTTTTTGCTTTGTCAACTAAATTTAATAAAACATCATTTTGAACCTCAGCTGGATATTTTTCAAATAATTCAATTTGATGCATTCTCTTTTTTAAGAACCAGGAAGCAATTGAATTTATTATGGGTATTGGCACGTTTTTTTTGTATTTTAAGACCCTTTAATTTAATAAATTTTATGCATTTTAAAGGCGTTGTAAAAAAAATGACAACAGAATTTAATTCGACAATAAATTATTTTGTTGAATTTGAGAACAGCTTTATTCATTTAAATCAATTTTTAGATCAAGAAATATCAATAAATTGTTTTGGATATAATTGCCTTTCCTGTTCCTCAGCTCAACCTATATTTAGACAAGGTTTTTGTAAAAGTTGTTTTTTTGAAAGCCCTCTTGCTGGAGAATGGATTATTAAACCTGAGTTAAGTAAAGCACATTTAAATATTCCAGATAGAGATTTAGATTACGAGAAAAAAATTCAATTACAACCTCATGTAGTTTATCTTTCAAATACCGGATCAGTGAAAGTTGGAATAACCAGAAAATCACAAGTTCCATACAGGTGGATTGATCAGGGAGCACATGAGGCAATTGAAATTATTGAAACCCCAAATAGATTTTTAGCTGGTACAGCTGAGGTTGCTTTAAAGAAGTATATGAGTGATAAAACAAATTGGAGAAAAATGCTAAAAAACGAAATTGATAATGTAAATCTTTTAAATTTCAAAGAACAGGCAAAAACATATATTCCGAGTAATCTTGAACATTATTTTAACGATAACAGTAAAGTTGTTAAAATTAATTTTCCCGTTTTAAAATACCCTGATAAACCCAAGTCGGTTAAAATAACCAAAGATGTTGAGTTTTCAGGAAAGTTAAAAGGAATCAAAGGGCAATACCTAATTTTTGAAAATAACAATGTTTTAAATTTTAGAGCTCATGAAGGTCATTTATTTAATATTTCTATTAAATCTTAGTCAATATCTAACTCTTCGTTTATTTCAAGATTAAATTTTTTCCTAAATATATATACACCTAAGTATAAAAATGGAGTATCCACAAGCGCTACAAATACTTTGAAAATAAAGCCAGAAATAAGTAATCCTAAAAACTGATCCCATTCTAGAATATCGGTTAAACAAAGAAGAAAGATAATTGTAAAAGTATCAACAAATTGAGAGAAAAAAGTGGAAAAATTATTTCTTAGCCATAACATTTTACCCTTCGTTAAATTTTTCCAAAAATGATAAATATGTATATCTATGTACTGTGCAAATAAGTAACTAAGCATACTTGAAAGTACCGCAATAATAGTACTTCCAAATACTTTTTTAAATAACATGTCATCCACTGGTGAATTATCCATAGCAGGAACTGCATCAGCAACGTAAATAATTAGAGTTGAGAAAACTGCGGCAAATATTCCAACTGTTACAACCTGATT
>CETQ01028840.1_pt1 | contig 10575 bp, 6 predicted proteins | sample 531261 | NCBI WGS metagenome assembly CETQ01 (sample SAMEA2622376, study PRJEB7988) | marine metagenome | biome: marine biome (ENVO:00000447); feature: surface water layer (ENVO:00002042); material: "saline water (ENVO:00002010), including plankton (ENVO:xxxxxxxx)" | depth 5 m
TAGAAAAAATTATAGGTGATGATTACGAGATAGTTACAAAAGATAAAAACGTTCTTATAAGAGGTAATTGTAACGTAACTATTGTTGGAGATTGTAAGATGTTAGTTCAAGGAGACAAATACGAAGAAATAGAAGGAGACTTGTTTACTACAATACATGGAGATAGAATTACTAAAATACAAGGTAATGATATTAGATCAGTAGTAACAGATGTTGGAGATTCTATAAAAGGTAATAGAACAGTTCGTGTAGCATTAGATGATAACCAAACAATAGTCGGAAATCAAACAGAACAAGTGGCTAAAAAGAAAATAGAAACAGTAGTAGATTCAGTTACAGAGTCATATGGTAAACATACAACAACTGTTGACAAATCTACATTTAGACAGTCTGTAGGTAATATTGTAGAAGTTACAGGTGGAGATTTAATGTTTGGAGCAGGAGGCAAAAGTGAATTTGGCTCAGCAGGAGATCAGAAGTTTAAAACAGAAGCTACACAAACAATGGAAATAGAGGGACAACAAACAATAACAGCAAGTAATACTGATATCAAAAATACAGTAGATGTTACAGGAGATGTTAATATTACAGGAACAAGCACAGCAGATGGAGATCATGTATCGGCAGGTATATCAGGTAAAGGACATACACATACAGACACTGCAGGACTAGGTGCTGGAGTAACCACACCACCTAACTAGGAGAGATAAATGAGTTGCGGACCAAGCGAAAAATTAAAAGCACTAGCAGATCAGGTATCTGCTTTTGATGATAAAATAGATTCATTAATTGAAGAGTCACCTTTAGGTAAATTAAATGATTTGAAAAGTCAAGCAGGAGATGCTGTAAATGGAATCATGGGTAAAATAAATGAGGCTATACCTGAGGCATTACAAAAGATAGGAGATATAGCAGATAGAACTTTACACGAGGATATCAGTGAGTTAGGAAAATTAGTTCTATTAGGTGTTGTTGCTTTACCACAATACAAACAAGAATTAGATAGACTACAAACTAAATGGGGAGGAATAGATCTAGGAGATTTTAAGGACTTAGATGATGTTGCCTCAGCATTGAGAAGTGGTGCATTAGATTTAGATAGAATTTGTAAACTTCTACCTAACACAGAAAAACAAGGAGTGAATGTTGTTGTAAAAGGAACACCTATTTCATTCCCTGATATAGATCCTGTGGCATTAGTAAAGTATGGAAAATTACCTGATGTTAGAAAAGGAAAGATAACAGTAGCAACGTCTACAAGATCAAAGAAACAGGCAGAAGAATTCTTGAATTTACAATTACCAGAGTTCGACTTCTAGTATAAATACTAATATGACAACACAAAGCATCAAGAGAAGTAGAATATATAAGGACATTGACTTATCATTTGGCGTCAATGCCTTTTCAAAAGATTTAAATTCTAAACTAGATGTAAATGCAGTAAAACAAAGCATGAAAAGTTTAATGCTTACACAAAGAGGAGAAAGACCTTTTCATCCTGAGATAGGAAGCTCTATATATCATTTACTATTTGAACCAATGACACCTGGACAGGAAATGTCTCTTAAGGCAATAATAGAAGACGTTTTAAGAACATTTGAACCTAGATGTTTATTAGAAGAAGTAAGTGTAAGACCTAATTTTGATTTAGATCAATATGAGATAAAAATATTCTTTCATGTTGTAGGAGTAAACGAGCCACAAGAACTAGCAGTGGCTTTAAAGAGGTTAAGGTAAATGGCACAATTAAACGTAACAGAACTAGACTTTGACGAAATCAAAGCCAATCTAAAAGATTTCTTAAATGGACAATCAGAATTCTCTGATTATGACTTTGAAGGTTCAGGTCTTTCAGTATTAATAGACTTACTAGCATATAATACACATTATAACGGTATGATGGCTCATATGTTAGGTAATGAAAACTTTATAGACACAGCTATAAAAAGAGAGTCTGTAGTATCTATAGCAAAAGCACTAGGTTATACTCCTCGATCTATGAGAGCAGCACAAGGTAAAGTTAATATAGTAGTCAATCCTCCAGCAAGTTTTACATCTACTACAATGGAGTTGAGTAGAGATACATCTTTCTCTGCAACAGTAGATGGCACAACATATGATTTCTTTCCTAATGAAACAGTAACAACAAGTGCTACAACAGCAGGCGGAGCAGGTCCATACTTTTTATATGGCACTCATACAACACTAGGTAAAGGATTTTATTACCCTGTATATCTAACAGAGGCAGCTGCTACAGCAGCAGAAACAGGCGGACTAGGCATAACATCATATACATTTAAAGAACATAATGGAGTAACATTCTTTGCTCCTAATAGTAGTAAAAAAGAAGCACAAGAAAATTTAGGAACAACTACAACGTCAGGAGATGCTACAGTTATTAGCACAGGACTAAATTTTGGAATGTATATAGGACAATCTGCTACATCATCTAATAAGACACAATTTGTTTTACCTGGACTTACAGTAAAAGAAGGAACAAGAGTAGCAAATCAATTCGTTGTAAACACAGGAGCAGAAGTAGGTCCTTATGTTATACCTAATAAACAAGTAGATACAACAACGTTAAGAGTAAGAGTTCAAAACTCTTCTGTAGATTTAACACAAACAACATATTCAAAAGAATCTAGTTTCCTAAAAGTAAAAGCAGATTCTAAAGTTTACTTCGTAGAAGAAGGAGCTGACGGACTATTCCAAATAAGATTTGGTGACGGTATAATAGGAAACAAATTAGAAAACGGAAATATAATTATAGTAGATTATTTGGCAACTAAAGGAACAAGAGCAAATAATGCACTATCATTTTCGTTAAACGGAACAGTAACATCAAGTGGAGAGATTACAACTGTAGGAACACATACAAAGTCTGTTTCAGGTAGCATACAAGAGTCCATAGATGAAATAAGACACAATGCACCTAAGTTCAATGCTACAAGAGATAGAGCAGTAACATCTTCAGATTACGAAACACTTATATTGGCAAGTAATTCTAATATACAATCTGCCTCAGTTTGGGGAGGAGAGAAAAACGACCCACCTATATATGGTAAAGTATTCATATCATTGAATCCTGTATTAGGAACAATTATTACAGAAGCAGACAAAGACAATATTAAAACACAGGTTATAGAACCTAAAACACCAGTAGCTATAACACCTGAATTTGTAGACCCAGAGTTTACATTTATTACATTGAATATAGGAGTAGTATATAATCCTAAATTAACAACCTTTGCCAAAGGACAAATAGAAGAAGCAGCTAGAATATCTGTAAATGAATATTTTAGCAGAGAACTAAATAAACTTAACAAAAGTTTTTACAATACTAAATTACATGATTTAATTAAAGAGTCTTCAGACTCCATTATATCTGTAAATATTAATGCCAAACTACAGAAAAGAATTACACCTGATTTGGCAAAACCTAAAAATTATACAGTTAAATTTAACCAAAGATTACAACCAGGAGAAGTTACATCTACATTCTTTGATATAACATCTTCTAACGTTACACAACAAGTTCAACTAAGAGACAAACCAGGAGCAACAGTAATTGCACCTAAGTATAGTGGAACAGGTGTTGTGAACGCCATTAAAGCAGACGGAACAATTATTGCAGAAGTAGGAACAATTGATTACGATTCAGGAACTATTGAATTGCCTTCAATTACAATTAACGCATTAGCAGGAACAGAAACACAATTAAGGATAGGAGCTGGACTACAGAACGATAATAAAGACATTACAACACAAGCATTGGTTAGAACTTCTGATGTAAGCACAGCAGCAGTGGTTGCTAAGCCTGCCAGAAATACAGTTTTAACATTAGATGATAGTGTAGTTAATTCTACTATCAACACAAATGCTGGTCTTATTATTAGTGCAACACCTGAAGTAGAGGAGATCTAGTGTCGGATTACATTCCATCATTTTATAGATTTGTATCATCTATAACAGTAACATCTGGAGGGTCAGGATATAATACTGCACCTTCTGTTACTATATCTGGTGGAGGCGGAACTGGAGCAACAGCAGAAGCAATAATATCTACAGGTGGTATAGTTACAGCAATAAATGTTACAAACATAGGTTCTGGTTATACAAGTGCACCTACAGTTACACTATCTGGAGGTGATGGTTCTGGAGCAGCAGGAACAGCAGTATTAGATTCAGCACAAGGACAAATACAATACGAAAAAAGAAATTCATCATTCTTAGTAGAAGAACAAGTTCCAGAATATATAAGAAATGAATTTCCTGTATTCGTTACATTCCTTAAAAAATATTATGAATTCATGGACCAACAGTCCAAACAAAATGATGAAATAATAAACTATACAAACGATTTAGATGCTGCCTCAGATAACTTCTTAGACAAATGGAGAGGGGCTCTAGTAGGAGACTTTCCTAAGAGTATATCACTAGACAAAAAATTCTTTTATAAAAGAGCTAAAGACTTTTATGAGGCAAAAGGTAGTAGAGAGTCTATACAAGCATTCTTTAGAATTATGTTTGGTGAGAATGTTGATATAACATATCCTAGTAAATTTGTTCTCAGACCTTCAGACGCTATATACAATCAAGAACGTGCTGTTAAATTACAAGAATCAGAACATGGTGGCGCTAAAGAACCTTTAGATTTAGAAGGTAGAAAAATAGACTTACGTTTCTTTGAAACAACAGGTTCAGTAACAGTTTTAAAACAGCACAATGCCACAGTAGCAAGAGTAGAAAAGAATTCATATCAAACAAATGGATTGACCTTACAACGTTTTGAGTTAGTTCTAAATTTTGATGATACAGTAACAGAAGTAAAAGGTCCTGGTGCAGGAGCCACGGCTACAGCTACAATAAGTGGTGGAGAAATTACAGGCTTTACAATATCTAATGCAGGATCAGGATATGATGCTGCTCCTAAAGTTTTAGTATTAGGAGATGGAACAGGAGCCGAGGCAGTAGCAACAGTAAGTGGCGGAAAAATTACAGCTATCAATATTAAAGATGGCAAAGTAGGTTCAGGATACACAGGAGCATCTATAGAATTTGATACTGAAGATGTCAGATCATATGTAGTAGATGACGGCGCTGCCAATAACGATTCAGACATTTATGGTTATCTTGTTAGAGTATTAACAGGAGTATCATTTAAATCTTACTCAGGTTCAGCATCAGATGCTGGATTTAAAGTAAATCAAGTTTATTTAATAAACGAAACAGGGGACGACGGTAGAGGATATGCCACAACAGGAGACGGCACTAATGGTGCAGGTGGTGGTTACTTCTTTAAACACCCTAACAAAGCTGATGACTATACATTTAAAGGTGGAGCAAACGATGCGTATGTAAGAGTTACATCTGTTACATCAGCAGGTTTGCCAGACGGCTTTACAGTTATCAACCCAGGCTCTACTTTCTTAGAAGGTTCAGCAGATATAACTTTATTATCTCCTACAGGAGAAACAATAACAGTTACAATTACCACAGGTTACTTATTTGAATACGAAGGCAAATTCAAAGATGACAGAGGTAAGTTATCAGACGTAAACGTAATTCAAGACAACAGAAGATTCCAATCTTATTCTTATGTTGTCAAATCCTCAATACAACAAACTACCTGGGATAGAGCTATTCGAGATACAGTTCACCCAGCTGGTATGGAAGTATTTGGAGACTTATTAATAAGAAGTGTAGTAGACTTTAGACCTGCCTTTAATATAGAGTCAACAGGATACTCATTCTTTGTATTTGATTCCGATGATGAAGCTATAACAGGAGAAACATTTAAAATTGATTTCTTCAAAATACTTACAGATACACATAACGCTACAGAAGCACATGCCATACAATTTGATCAAGGGACTCATATAGAAACAGTCTCAGGACAAGACCAAGGTAATGTTCCTTATTGTGTAGATGGTTATTGGAATGATTCAACAGACGGCAACGATGCCGACAACTACAATATTGGAGATGAATTATTCATCAAAGATGTGTCTAAAGCATTTACAGAAGCACTAACAGCTACAGATTCCATAACGGAAGATGATATAGATATTAGCTTCTTTAGAACGCCTACAGAAACAATAAATGCTACAGAACAACTTACACAACACTTCTTCAAACAATTTGACGATGGTTTTGTAAACCAATATTGGACACCAGATGCAGGAGTTAATGCTTATACCAACGATACAGATGGTTTAGGTAACTTCCTGTATTATGTAGGAACAAGATTAGGAGCAGTTAGTGTCTCAGACTCTATTAATGTAGAGAAAATTCTAGGCATAATTGATCCAAACGACTCAGTATCTGTAACTGAGGTTGCCAATGTGGCAGCAACATTTAATAGAAGTTTTACAGACAATTTCTTAGCTCAAGAGACAGCAGTATTGACAATGTCAGTAGTATTTACAGACTCTGCTAGTGCTACTGAATCTTTAGCAAAAGCTATTACTAAACCTTCTCTAACAGATGCTACTTCCAACTCAGATAGTCCGGCAGTAGCATTGAGTAAAGCACTAACTGATAGTGCAACAGTTTCAGAAACCGTAGCTAAAACAAATAATTTAGGAGTTTCTAACTCAAAATCAGCAACGGATTCTGTAGACAGTATAAATACAAGTAAAGGAATAACAGAAACCGAAACTGCAACAGAATCAGCAGTGAAATCATTGGCTAAAGCAGCTAGTGATACATCTTCAACAGATGACACAGGTGTTGGTTCAATGCAAGATTACTGGGACCCGCTATATTGTGCGGAGGACTATGTAGGAACAGGTTGGACATTTACATAAACATATAGGAGACAAAAATGTTTAAGAACGATGAAACAAGAGCATTAGGTAAGCTCACAATTGAAGTCAAAGATAAGGACGGTAAACTAAAACAACGTGAAGAAGTTAAAAACTTGGTTGTTGATACCGGACTTGCTTATATTGCATCCAGAATGAAAGATGCTACAGCTACAGCTATGTCCCACATGGCTATTGGAACAGGTTCATCAGCAGCAGCTGCTGGTAATACTGCTCTAGGTAGTGAAGCAGCTAGACAAGCATTAACATCTACAACAGTTACAAGTAACGCTGTTGCTTATGTTGCATCATTTGCAGCAGGAACAGGAACAGGAGCTATCACAGAGGCAGGTATTTTAAATGCAGCGTCAAGTGGAACTCTACTTTGTAGAACAGTTTTTTCAGTCGTAAACAAAGGTGCAAGTGATTCAATGACAATTACTTGGACAGTAACTATTTCTTAATAGGACAAGTTAATGGCGCTAGTTTTAAGGAGACTTGGGAGAGTAGAATTGGCTCGTTCATTCTTACGAGACATTAGGAATGAAAACGACTTTTTTAATTTTGCTATAGGCAGAACAACATCATGGACTGATGATACTGCCCCCGAGACTCCTATCGACTCTGATTCTTATGTATCAGGATTTAGAAGAAGCATGATGTTTACACAAAGAATAGACTCTGCAGATATATGTTTACTAGCAAGGAGAATAGATTGGGTTCAAGGAACCGTATATGATGAATATGATAATGATATCAATTCAACTAATAAATCTTTCTCAGATGCTACAACATTAGCAGATTCAAACTTTTATGTTCTAACAGATGAATTTAAAGTATATAAATGTATATCTAATAATTCAAATGCTACTTCACAAAACAAACCAACTAGCACAGGGACTTCAGTCTTTGAATTGGCAGATGGGTATAATTGGAAATTTATGTTCCAAGTATCTGCCTCAGATCAAAACAAATTCTTAGATGCTGACTTCATTCCTGTAAGAAAACTTACAGGTAATCCTATACATGATGTTACAGGAGAAGTTGACAGCATATCAATTACAGCAGGCGGAACAGGTTATACCTCTGTTCCTACTGTCGTTATAGCAGGAGATGGTAAAGGAGCTACAGGAACAGCAACAACATCAGGCGGTGCTGTAACAGGTGTTACAATTAACACATCAGGTTCTGGTTACAGTTTTGCTTTTGTAACTTTTGTTGGCGGAGGAGGCTCTGGAGCAACAGGTAAAGTTAATTTAGGAGACGCAGATAGTTTACCAGCATTACAAAGTGCTGTAGAAGGAGCGTCTGTAAGTGGCACACTAGATAGAGTAGTTCTTACAGCAGGCGGACAAGATTATATTGAAGGAGATGTAGTTATCCAAATAGTAGGAGATGGCACAGGAGCAGAAGCAAGTGCTAACGTAAATAGTGCTACAGGAGCTATTACAAACATTAGAGTAACAAATCCAGGTTCTGGATACTCTTATGCACAAGTCAATATTACAAACACAGCAGCACCAGGAACAAACGCAGTGGCAAGAGCTATAATAAGTCCTCAAGGAGGACATGGTTCTAATGCTACAAGAGAATTATTTGCACACAATTTAGGACTAACAATATCCTTATCAGATAATTCTAACAGAGATTTAATACTAGACAACGACTTTAGACAAATTGCTCTAGTAAAAAATATATTAGATACAGCAGGAACACCTGCAGTATTTACATCTAACACAGGAACAGCATGTCATATAATAAATGTAGCATCTGGACAATTAGGAAACTATGCAGCAGATGATTTATTAAAAAGTAATGACGGAGGAGAGTTCCAAGTTATACAAATAGATTCAACAAATAATAACATATATGTTACAGCGGAAATACCGTTGATAACTAATTCGTCTACTTTAACAAATACTACTCAAAACATCAGCAGTTTGAGTATAAATAGTGTTACGAGTCCAGAAGTCGATAATGCAACAGGAGAAATAATTTACTTAGATAATAGATCTCCTATTACAAGATCGGTAGACCAAGTAGAACAGGTAAAAGCATTGATTAGGTTTTAACAAATGGCATTAAATTTAAACGCATCACCATATTACGACGATTACAGCGCTAATGCTGATTATCATCGTGTCTTATTTAAACCTGGCGTAGCAGTTCAAGCCAGAGAACTTACACAATTACAGACACTTTTACAAAACCAAATAGAAAAAGGATTTGGATTTGTTTTACAAGAAGGTGCAGTAGTAACAGGATGTGCAGAACAACTTGTTACAAGAGATTGGATAAAAGTTTTAGACACAGATGCCTCTAGTCCTGCAGTAGCAGTAGACAATACTACATTATCAACATTCGTAGGAGATACAATTACAGGTTCTGTATCTGGTTTGACATTAAAAATTACAAATGTTCAAACAGGAACAGAAGGCGCAGCTCCTGCAACAAAACAAATTTACGGAAACTATCAGAATTCATCAACAACATATAGTTTCTTCCAAGGGGGAGAAACATTAACAGTTTCCTCTACAGACGCAGGCAGAAATGGTAAGACCTTTGTCGTAGCAGCTAACAACACAACAAACACAGCAGATGGACACTATGGAAAGACTAATGAACTTACATTAGATCCTGGTTTGATATTTGCTAGAGGCGCATTTATTAGAACAGATAAAATAAGTGTATTACAAGATAGATGGTCTAAAATACATGCTAGGAAAATAGGATTTGTAGTATCAGAAACAGCAGCAACCTCAGCAAATGATTCTACATTACTTGACCCTGCACAGGGTTCATTTAACTTTAATGCTCCTGGAGCAGATAGACTTAAATTTGCTGTATCATTACAATCATTAGCTATCTCAGATCCTATTCCAGAAAACTTTTACTTATACTATGAAATAAAAGACGGTGGTATTGTAAGAAACAGAGTAAAAGATAATCCTTTATCAGGATTAGGAGACATATTAGCAAACAGAACATACGACGAATCAGGTAACTATACTGTTCAAGGTATGACTGTAGGCGTAAGAGAACATTTCAATAGCGGAACAAACAATGGTTTATTTACTGCTGCACAAGGCGGTAACAGAGATGGTTTAGTATTAAGCACATCTCCTGGACTATCATATGTAGGCGGTTACAAGAGAAAATTATTAACCACACATAATACAATTATTAGAAAACCAGAAGGAACAGAAACATTAGAAGGTGTTCCTGTATCAACTTCCTTTGGAAATTATTTAGAAATAACAAAAGTCAGAGGATTGTATGATATAGATGGTGGCGGAACAGTAGACTTATACAACACTGCACAAAACAACAATGCAGTAGCACAAGGAACTAAACTAGGAACAGCAAAGGCAAGACACATAGTATATCAAAGTGGAACTCCTGGCTCAGGTATTATGGGCACATCCTCAGTTTACAGATTATATCTATATGAAATAAATCTTACATCTGGCAATTCAGAAAGTATTAAAGGTATAAGGTTTGAAAATGGAGTAATAGATGGAACAGCAGATGTTGTTTTAGTAGGTGGTAACTCAGAATTAAAAGAAGCATCTGCTAATAAACTGTTATTCTCTTTACCACATAGTAATATTAAAACACTAAAAGCAGACACAGGTAGCACATACGATCACAGTTTCCAATATTCAAAAGAATTTGATGTATCACTTACAGCAGGAACAGGAGCTGTAACACTTACACTATCAGGAGATGAAACATTCCCTTATGATACTTCAGGTTCACAACTAAC